>OJDR01000001.1_pt1 | contig 270413 bp, 245 predicted proteins | sample 1593081 | NCBI WGS metagenome assembly OJDR01 (sample SAMN05416873, study PRJEB24817) | seawater metagenome | isolation source: Sea water | place: Canada:Atlantic | collected 2013-11
TTTTACTAACCCACGAATTTGGAGGCTAGCACCTCGTGGGAGTCATTATGTCTATAACTAAAGGCATATTCATCAAGTATTTCGCTAAACGTAGGCTAGTAAGTCATGTTAAAGAGCTTGCCATATATAATGACAAAGGAATTCATTGGAGGAGCCATGATAGCGCTCAAGTTGCTGCCGAGCGAAAAAGGCTAATAGAATTAATATTGGTACAATTACCAAAACTAGGTAATTCTGAATCAGCTATAAAGCTTAATGAAATAATCACAAGTGGCGCATTAGCCGAAGATGATGAAGGTCAATATATAGACCTCGCAAAGTCAATTTAGTTATAACAAGTTGCTTAAACGGACACAAACAGCTGGCTGTGCTCGTTCCTCGCTATTTTAGCCAGCCATTTTTAGCCGCTTAGCAAAGCGTTAGGTGAATATGCGTTTAACTCGACCATCTGATGAAAACTTTATTGAATTGATGTCTTGGTTTTCGAACGAAGATGAATTAAGTATTTGGTCTGGCCCAAATTTTAGATATCCATTTGATTTAAGCACTTTTAAGAGTGACTTAAGCCTTGATACTTTGAAATCATTTTCGTTAACTTCTAACGAAGGTGATTTATTGGCATTTGGACAATATTATTTAAGACTTGGTATTTGCCACCTTGGAAGGTTAATTGTTAATCCTAATTTTCGTGGGCAAGGTATTGCTTCCCATTTAATAAACCAATTGAGTGCTTTGGGTAAATCGGATTTAAGAACTGACTCATGTTCACTATTTGTATTAGGGCACAATAAAAGTGCAATCAAAGCTTATACAAAACTTGGCTTTTCTATGGCTGATTATCCGGAAGAAATTCCACTGGAAAACTGTTTCTATATGGTACAAGTATAAATTCACCTAACAAGAAATTAAACAAGGACAAAAAACAGTTGGTTTTTTCTCCTTCGTCGCTTATTTTAACCAACTATTTTTTGCCTGTTAATTGGGCGTTAGGTATTTCTATATATTTCAACTAAATCTTTAAAAAGGAGTTTATTTTGAGGTTTAATTTAATAACACTTGTTCTCATGGTGGCAATGACAAACTTTCCTTTCTATGCATACGGAAAAGAGGCTAAATCATTTCTCACTTCACTTAAAGCTCACTATCAAAGTACATCTTCTATTAAGGCCTTTTCATTAACTCATAGCTATCTAGGCCGAAGTGACCCTTATCAGTCATGGGATTTTCAAGCACCGACACGTTATAAAGCTTTTAAAATCACCGATATTGATACTAACAAGCAGCATTATTATCAAAATGTTGTTCATCACTATACTGGGGGGCTGTATTTTGATGAAGTGCATTTTCAAAACAATGAAGAAAGTTTGCGTTATGAACGTAATGGGATTTCTTTAGGCAAAAGTGCAATTGAGCAGAACATGAATAGCTTTAATCGGTATACAAACCTCACGTTAATGAACTTGGACTTCTTTGCTGTAAGGCCTTTGTTAGGTGAGTCGGATATTGATGGAAAAATAGAATACCAGCAAGGTGAAACGACAGGAACGGTAACGTTAATTCATCGCCCTTCCGAACAAAAAACAATGGAGTATGTATTTATCGCTAAGCCTTTGCGGTTAATATCAATTAATAATAAAAGTAGAAAGCGAATTTATCTTTATAGCGAGTATAGGCACAGTAATGGCTATTACTTTGCCCATTCACTTGTTAAGAAATACAATGGAGATAGTATTCCCAGTTTTATTACTCGAATAGAAAAATTTGAAGAAATAGAACAAATTGAACCAGAAAAGTTAATGCTACCGAGTGGTTACTACAAAGTAACGCATGACAAAAAATCAGCCTTAACGACTAAACTGATCGCAAATAATCTCTATCTATTGACCGATAACTCATCCATAAGAAATATTCTGTTTAAAATAAACAATAACGAAATTACGGTGTTTGGCGTATCAAGAAATAGTAAATCTTCCAAACAAGTTATCGACACTATTAAGCAACGATTCCCCAATAAAGAAATAACGGCGGTTTTTGTTACTCACCCTTATAGCGACCATATTTCAGGACTATTGCCTTATATAAAACAAGAGGTAAAAATATACGCAGACGCTTATACAATAAATGCCATAAAAACTTTTCCTCGTTTTTCTGAGGTAATTCAAAAGTTCAATTTTGAAACAATTGCAAATGGACAAGTTATTGATGATGTGCGCTTTTATGTTTTAGAAAACGCTCGCTCGAAACGACAAAGTTTCGCCTATTTTGAACAAGGTGGGATTATATTTCAAACTGACTTTTTAGAAGTTGCTTTCGATAACACTATCGCGAATATGTTGCCGAGTTACAGCAAAAAATTCATTGAATTTGTCAGAAATGAACAATTGAATGTTAATCGTATAGTTGGATTTCATCGAAATCATGATATATCACCAGAAATCATGAATAGATCTTATCAAACGAATACGATGTAAAGGTGATAAAAATACCTAACAAACTAATTAATAAGGACAAAAAACAGTTTGCTGTTTTCGTTCCTCAACATTTTAGCAAACAATTCTTTGCCCATTATTAGGGCGTTATACGTATTACATATCTCGAGGTGAATTCTAATGAAGTGTCCTAGAACAGGAAGTCTATTAAAAACTATAAAGGTTGGTGGAATTGCCGTAGAAATATCTGAGGAATGTGGCGGTGTGTTTTTTGATAATTTAGAATTATCAAAATTTAAAAGTAGTAGTGATATTCGTGGTGAAGCACTAGCTAAACATCTAAAACAGTTCGATTCACATTTACTCAATGAGAACGAACGAATTAAGTGTCCTAAATGTACAGATATAGTGATGATGAGGCGTTATTACAGCCCTTTAAAAGTCATTGAAATTGATGAATGTCCGGGATGTGCTGGAATATGGTTAGATACTGGCGAATTAAGTAAAATTCAAAACAATGAATTATCCGGTGCTGAATTAGCCCGATTAAGAATGGAAATGATTGAACAAACGACTCCCGCTAAGATTGAAGTCGCTCGGCATAAATATTCTAATTGGCATGGTCGTGATAGTCATTTAGGTAATTTATTTGATATCGCGTCATCAATTTTTGACCGTTGATTAAAATACGTATAACAAGCCATTAAACAGGGACAAAAAACAGCTGGTTTTGCTCCTGCGTCGCTAATTATAACCAGCTATTTTTAGCCCGTTAATGGGGCGTTAGGTTACTAAATGGGTACGGAGATCTTTTCATTCTTTTTGTTTATACCGATACTCTTTTATATTCTAAATATATTAGGCTTGCGGTCACCAATAAACAGAAGGAAAGCATTATATATATTAATCATCAACACACTATTCCTGTCTTACTTTTGTATTTCAGGTTTAATTGATGGATATTTTATGCAAAGCTTAATGTTTGCAAGTTTACTATTTGTTCCTTTTCAATTGGTTACATTAGCAATAACTTTGGTGTTACTTAAGTATTTACCTTCAAAATCAGAGAGTAGTGAAACAGTAACCTAACAAGAAATTAAACAAGGACAAAAAACAGTTGGCTTTTTGTTCACTACGTTCACTTATTTTAGCCAACAATTTTTTGCCTGTTAATTGGGCGTTATGTTTATTTAAAATTTTATTTGCAGATTCAATTAATATTTTGAATTTTAGGTTTTTTGATTGTTAAATTTCGTTAGTTTATGTACCTTTGACTTCCATATTTATAAATTTACTAATATATTACAATAAATGAATAAAAATCTAGGTTTCACTTTAATTGAATTAATAGTTGTAATAGTAATACTTGGTATTTTGGCTGTTACTGCTTTGCCTAAGTTTATTAATTTAACTGACTCAGCTTTACAAGCTAAAGTTGAGGCTAATGCCGGTGCTTTACGCTCAGGAGTGAAACTTGCAAATTTGAAATGGCGTGCTGCAGGTTCGCCACAAGCTTTTAGTAAACGTGATAATATTCAATTATACGGTAGCACTACTTCTGGTCAAATTGATATAAATCCTCAAGGTTTCCCCGCACAAAGTTATCCAGGCAGTGACGTTATCATTTCAACCGATAACGATGACGATTGCTTATCTTTATGGCAAGCTCTAATCGAAAATGGAAGTATTAATGCTGCAGTTGATGATTCTACTGAATTTATGGTTAACTACGAAAACAATAACACTTGCTCATACAAACTAACTGAGAATGTTAATTTTGGCTTTATCTATAACGCTCTTACAGGCGAAGTTATAATACTTTAACTCTACACTAAATGGAGTAACAATAAACATAACAAGGCATTCAAGCAGGACTTTTAACAGTTGGCTAGGCTCCGCTTCGCTTCACATTATAGCCAACAATTAAAAGCCTCTTAATGAGGCGTTGGTATGACTCCCCACGTCAACTTAAAAAACACGGATCCCTGCTCAATAATTACAGAGCCATAATTTTCATTTTTAAATAAAATGAGTTAACGCATAGATGAAGCAAGTAAATTCGTCGGTTATCATGCTGATATTCGTGGATTATTAACCTGTTGGCTAACAGCGCCTACCTTACTTATTCCGTCGTGACACCTATTCTCAGTCTATGCTCGTGGTTCAATTATGCGTCAGCATAATTGCCATCCTAACGCCCTCGGTTGTTGTGCCACACCCGATGCTTGACCCATTGCGTTAACTCAATACTTTTACTCATGCAGGTAACCTTGAAATGCGTGTACGAGGATCAACTTGGGTGATCACAACTTCTCGTGATATTGCCCAAATATAAGCGATCATTTCTCGGGCTATCGCGGTAACCACGACATTTCGGTGCTTCCCTTTTTGCATGAGACGTTGATACCTGCGGCATAACCTAAGTTGTGCTTGCCATGCAATATCAACGATTTCTTTACTCAGCCCTTCTTGCCTTTTTTGCAGCTCGGTGGAAATGTTAGCTTTGTGTTTGTAGGTTTGAGCGCCTTCAATCAATAGTCGTCTTGCTCTACCATTACCACATTTAGTGATTTTTCCTAACCGCCGTGTTTCTCCACTAGAGCTTTCACTGGGCACTAACCCTAGGTAGGCCATTAATTTTCTGGGATGATCAAAACGTCGTAGATCCCCTAATTCAGCAATAGTCCCTACAGCCACTAATAAGCGAACGCCTCGCATAGCTTGTATGGCTTTTACCACAGGATAATATCGCCATTGTTTGACTTGATGTTCAAGTTCATTCACCAAGCGAGTGACTCGTTTCATTCGTTCAGTGATGGTTTGTATCATTTCTTGTAAAACAATTTGTTGGCTTGGGTGGGGCAGTACTAATTCAGTTAACCAACGTAAGTGTTGGTTTGACCAATTATCTTTGACGGTGCAGGTAATGTTGTTCCGTAGAAACAAACCTTTGAGCTGATATTTAGCATCTTTTAAATCTTTCATAGCCGTTTCACGAGCGCGAGATAAATCCCGAATGGCTTCATCTTCGGCTTCAGGGACATAAATAGCGGTGAGGGTTTCGGCTTTAAATAGTAGAGCCAGTTTTGCGGCATCACGCTTATCCGTTTTGACTCTATCACCTGATTTTTTAGGAATAAGTGAGGGAGCCACGATATAACAGCAATGTCCAAGGCTTGTTAACAGTCGATAAATCCAATAACCGCATGGTCCAGCTTCATAAATAAAATGTAATGTAGCCTTTGGGTACTGTGATTGTAGTTGCCGAGCGAGTTTTATAAAGGCTGATTTGTTGGTATTTATCTTCCCTAATGATTTTGGTTTAGCACCCCGTTCGTCTTTTAAAACAGCGAGTTGTGTAAATGTTTTATGGGTATCTAATCCGATAAAAATTATGCTATTGTTATTCATGCTAGCCTCCGCTTTAGTTATTTAACAAACTAATTATGGCTCTGTCTTTTTAAGTTAACCCACGATCTTGGAGGCTAGCCTCGTGGGGAGTCATTATGTCTATACGTTTCGGGATAATTGACTGTGAATGATGTTGAACGTGAAAAATTAATAAAAACTAGCTGGGAGTTACATAACCTGATAGAAACTAACTATCTCTCACATCCGGCAACTAGAGGCGATAAAGAATGGCTTGAGAAACAGCGTGTTCTTTTAGCTGACATGGCTATCCATTTGTTACAAACAGCAATGAACCCTGGAAATATTGAACTTGATAAGCTAAAAAATAATCTTCATTCAATTTTAACTATCTCAGATGAATTTTTGCCAAACGCAGAGCTAAAAAAGGCAACTGAGAAGCTTTACGAATAAACGTATACAAGTCATTGCAAAGGACAAAAAAATAGTTGATTTTTGCTCCTGCGTCACTTATTTTCACCAATAACTTTTTTTCTTCTTAATGATACGTTATGTGCATTAGATTAGGTGATATATGAAAAAGTGGCTTATAGAATCAGAGGAATCACTTTGTAAAGCAATGGAAGCCCTAAAAAGTGGTGAAATCCCTAAAGAAAATCTATATAAATTAGCTCCTTTATTTTATTCAGAAAAACAAAAAACAAACAATGAATCGCTGATTCAAGAAATGTGCGATGTAAACGATCAACAAATTGAACACGATTGTTCTTGTGATCCAGACTCAATTAAACGATATAAATTTAATTACGTGTCTTCATACTTATATTGTTATGTTGTCGCAGGAAAAATAGATGACTTCAAATATGACAATGTCATGGATTACGTAAATTCTAATATGGATCTATTTTCTGATTAGGGTAGCACTAAAAAGCACTTAGTATATGAATTCGGCTTTTTATACAAGGTATTCAAAGGGACAAAAAACAGTTAGCTTTTTGTTCACTACGCTCACTTATTTTAGCCAACAGTTATTTGCCTCTTAATTGGGTATTTGGCGTACTGGATGTTATGAAAAATTTTATAATGATTTTTAGCGTGTTATTTAGTTATCAACTTCAAGCACAAGATGATAAAAACATAAAAAAAGCTTTGATTGAGCATTTTAAAGAAGAGCTTCCTAGTTATGAGACTGCATATTTTGACTTAAACAGTGATGGCATAAAAGACGCTTTTATTTATGTAAATCATCGTGATTGGTGTGGTTCTGGTGGTTGTACATCTTTTGTATTTGTTGGTACAAAGCAAGGTTATATATATCAGTCTAAATCAATGATTACGTATAAACCTATTTTAGTAACAGCTAATAAAACGAACGGGTGGTATGATTTAATTGTAAATACCGGTGGCATAGGCAAAGTAGTTTTAGCCTTTGATGGAGAAAAGTATCCATTGAACCCATCTACGCAACCTAAAGCGACCGAGAAGCAATTAAATGGTGTTATTTCAATTCTAAAGTAGCGCCATACAAGCCACTCAAGCAGGACAAAAAACAGTTGGCTGTTTTCATTCCTCAACATTTTAACCAGCTATAAATTTCCTCTTATTGAGGGATTTCTCAAAGGTTCAGTATGCAAATCGATACGACTACGAAAGCCGAATATTTAGAGTTAATTGAAATTTGGGAGTCTTCTGTCCGGGCTACCCATGACTTTTTAAATGACGAATATATCTCATCGTTAAAACCACTAATACTTGAGCATTATTTTGATGCTGTAGATTTACGAGTAGCTAAAAATAGTAATAATAAAATTACTGGTTTTATTGGCGTTGCAGAATGTAACGTTGAAATGCTATTTATTTCACCTGACAGTCGAAACAAAGGTGTTGGTTCACTTTTACTTAAAAATGCGATTGAAACTCAATCCGCCAAGAAAGTTGATGTAAATGAACAGAATCCAGATGCAATTGGCTTTTACAAGCATTTAGGCTTTAGCGTTATCGGTCGTTCGCCACTAGATGGGCAAGGCAATCCTTTTCCATTAATTCATATGGAGTTAATCGAAACATAGCAAGCAAATTAATCTAGTCAAAACAGTGGCTATTTGCTTCTGTGTTCCATATTATATTGCGCGATTATTTACCGCTCAAATGGGTATTATAAGTTGCTCTTTATTCGAAAATAAAAAGGATTTTTTAATTAATATGAAATGCACTTCATTCATGCTTATATCACTCGTTCTTTCAGGTTGCACAGCATTAGATATTCAATCTTGGTCATCTGAAGAAATTGTTGATGGTGTTATATCGTCTGCTATATCGGGTAGGCAAACCTCTTATGGAAATGAGGCTACATGTAATCGTTATAAGGCGATTGGTGGTTCAAGTTATCGACAATGGATAAAGGATGGGGAAATAGCGTGTTCTTATAAGCGTTAGTGTAAATAAAATAGCTCGATAGAAAAGTTCTTTCTGCAATTTCACCGACAGGCGCTTTTTGTAATGTTAAAATTTAGATGATTTGGCAACTATCAGATAAATAGTTAAGCTCATTTAGTACTTAAACCTTATTCGCATTTCATCTCAAGGTTTTCTGATTATAAAGCGAGCTCGCTAGAACCTAAAAGAACGAAATTTTTAGAGATGTTTTTAATTTCATTAGTATAAATCATCTTGCATTGCAGCATGTTTGTCGTTGGTTATGCCTACGTATTGGTTTTAGGTTCGTGTTTGGTTAATCGAAGCTCCGGCTGTTGTAATACTTATACTCATTTTAACGGTGTGCCTTTCCTTGTAATATATTGATTTTTATAATTATGCTTTGTGCTTATTGGTTGCTTATGGAATCGATCAGTTTATGGTTAGGCAAGTTTGTTCTGCACCGAATTGTAGATGGCGTTACAACTAAAGAACCACGGTGAAGAATGGGAAGTCCAGTAATTAAACGTTACACGCCTTATAAACATGGTATTAATCTCTTTCAGAGTTCTTGAGCGTTCGCATTATATTGACTACAATACTGCACTTTTTATTTAATTCAGGTCAATAACATGAACGATACTAACTCGTTACCCGCTTTACCGGATCGTCTTTCTGGCAATCCTCGTAGTCCTCATCATGTGGCAGAGATTTTCGAGCACAAAATTGGTATTTTGGTCAACGGTAAAGAGCGTACTGATGTTGAAGAGTATTGCATCAGTGAAGGTTGGGTAAAAATTCCTTCACCTAAAGCGTTAGACCGCAGAGGGCAGCCACTGCTGATGACGTTAAAAGGCAAGGTTGAAGCATTTTATAGTTAAGTTTTAGGGCTAATGGGGTTTTTATTCTGAATATTGGTATTGTTCATGCCAGTATTTCAGCCTAAGCGCTAAGCCATTAACGACCAAAAGACACCAGAATCGATTGAAAGGTGTGGTGTCTTATCCCCAAATAACAGATTCCATAATGCATTTACTTTAGTTTGATGATCTGTCATGCCCGTAAGCATCAAGCTATATCTTTACTTAATGCTAGACGTCACCACAATCAAAAAAAACTATCTATTTAGCCATCCTTTTCTCGTTGATTTTTGCCTTTAGCGTGTATAACTTATCCAATATGGCAATTATATAATACCAAGTGAAATAATGAGTAAAAATGCAGAGTAAACGCAATTACCGCTGGCTTATTTTTATGACATCATTTTTTACCATGACTGCGGCTAATGCTGACAATGAACTGACTGATGTGATAACAAAAGACGAATTTATTTTATATAAAGATGTTGGTGAATTTATTGACCATTCGCCAAAAGTAACCATTGTTGTGCCAACACAGCAAACTGATGTTGAGATTTACGGCCAAGGAGTCGTGAAAACATTGACCGGTTCAGATTGCGATCGGGATGGTAAGATGGATGATAACCAAACCTGTAACGCTGTGTATTATAAATTGTGGCTGGCCTATCGCTTAAAGCCTTAAATCCACTCACCTTCAGATTGTATATCTCAATAAAGCGATATTCGTGGAAAAAATTTTTTGCGAGTTATTTGCCGCATTTTTCAATTCGAAGGCTTTTAATGTCAGCTGAGTAGGGTGATTTTGCAGACGATAAATTAACGGAGCGTATTAAGTGGTAAAAGTAGGGTTAAATAAAAGTATTAAACTAAGGCTGGCTAAGATTATTGATCTAGAAAATATCGCGTGTTTACACGCTCAGAGTTGGCAAGAAAACTATAATGAAGTGTTATCGGCAGATTATTTAGCTAACAAAGTTGTAGCTGATCGCATGGTATTATGGACAACGCGTTTAACGTCACCTGAGGCGAATCAAGCGGTGTTTGTAGCAGAGCATGGGCAAGTATTTGTTGGCTTTATTTGTCTTTTTGCCGAAAATCATCAAACTTACGGCACTATTATTGATAACTTGCATGTTAAGGCGAGTTATAAAGGTAAGGGTGTTGGTACGTTACTACTCAATACTGCAGCGCAATGGGCCAATAAAGCTTATCCTGAAATTGGACTATATTTAGAGGTTTTAGCCTGTAATAGCAAAGCGATGGGGTTTTATTCTTCATTAGGGGCAATTAATACCAACAGTGGTTATTGGCATACGCCATGTGATAGTAAAGTGAAAGAGTTTGTTTACTGTTGGTCATCGGCAAAGATGCTCTTGGCAGAGATTATGAGTAAGTGATAGGCGCTTAATGATGGTGAATTTTCACGGTGCTTATCTGTACTTTACTGCTAAAATTCAGCGTATATATGCCGAACATATAAATCACTAATATATAAAATACTTAATATATGAAACAAAGTGCGCATGACAACAATCGTCTTCGATTTGTGAGTAAAATAATTAAGGAAGTAATGTATGCAGGCAACTAATCATCGAGTTGGCATTAACGTACAATATAGTGCCTGTTGCAGCTAAGCCAAGTAAATACATTACTAAGTTTAGTGAAAAAGTGGTGATTTTTTATAATGGTTAAATCTGTGAGATAATCTAGTTTTTGCACAGCAAGCGACTTTCAGCATGGTCGTAATTGTGTATTATTTTATATTTTTTTTTGAGTAGATATGACAGCAAATAAACTTGTCAGTGTTTTAAATACTGTAGATGAAAGTGAAATTTTTTTTGGGCCTCAGGGTTTTAAACAAATAACATCCGAAGAAGAACTTAACGCAGCACAGCTTGGTTTTGGCGTGAATGAGTCAGGCCAGCCAATCGCAAACACAGCAAGTAATAATATAGGTGATTGGCAAACCGCTTGGTTGGTTTTTGCTCGCGATACCGAATTAGGCGATCCGTATTTTGTTGATACGCTTAAGCCTGAATTACCGGTTTATACAGGGTTTTTAGGCGATAACGGTTGGGAAGAAGAGCTAGTCGCCAGCAGTATTGAGGCCTATGTTTTGTGTATGCAGTTATTATTGAAGCAGGGCTTACAAACGCAAGCGCAATTTGTGCCTGATGATAATACCGTGGTAGATGCAGACGTTTTGGCCGATATGCAGCAACAATTAATCAAAATTTCCGGTAGTGAGCACTTTTGGCAAATGTTTTTTCGCTGTTACCAAGATTGGCTATTAGACGAATAGCTTCATCAGTGGCATTTTTTCACCAATAAAGTTAAATAGTAGCCTTTGCGGGGCATACTAATTTACTCGCTATAACAATTTATGCCCTATCTTTATGCCTTGCGTAAAGTTACCGCCTAGGTTGAATTTTTTATACCTGGTATTTGAAAAATAAAAAGGTGAATGAACCATGAATATAATGCTTATAAGTGCAGGTGTTTTGAGTGCTACAGCGGCTTTTTTGCATTTAGGCTGTATATATTTTGGCGCGTCTTGGTATCGTTTTTTCGGCGCCGGTGAACAGATGGCGTTAATGGCAGAGCAAGGCAACATACAACCAACACTCATCACTTCGGGCATCACGATAGTCTTAGGTGTTTGGTCACTTTACGCATTTTCGGCGGCGGGCATGATAACGGCACTGCCTTTTACCCGCACTGTATTGGTTATTATTTCAACGATATATCTACTGCGAGGTATTGCGGGTTTTTTCTTTATTAGTAACCCGCTTGGCCGAAGTGCAGAGTTTTGGGTGTGGAGTTCAAGCATTTGTTTGGTTATTGCCGTAGTACATATTATTGGCTTAAAGCAGGTGTGGTCGTCACTTTAGTTCATTATTTTTTAGTCAGTATCGTCATAAGGGCGTTTTAACCGCCATCGTTAGTTTCTCTAACTTGAAAACGTCGGTAAGTGCGTTATTTTTCAATATATTAATAATAAATAGCGCTGCAATGCCATTTCAATCCGAAATTAAAAGCACTAATGTTTTGTTATTAAATGAAATTTTATCTATTTTGCATTTTATTATATTGATCTTAAAAATAGTGGTTGGACCAGTGGGTGTAACTGTGTATACTCAATGGTACTTATGCAGCAATGCAAAAAAATTATTATTAAAAGTGTTAGGAGTTAACCATGCTAAGTTATAAAGCACCGATAGCAGATATCAAATTTTTGTTCGAAGATGTATTTAATTATTATGAACACTACCAAAAGCATCCTGAATTTGAAGAAGCAACACCCGATTTGGTTGATGCCATTATGGAAGAGTGTGCAAAATTTAGTGAAAATGAGTTACTCCCTATCAATCAAAGTGGTGATGAAGAAGGTTGTACCTTCGATAATGGTGTTGTTACCACACCAAAAGGCTTTAAAGAAGCTTATCAAAAATTTGTAGAGGGTGGTTGGCCAAGTTTGCCGCATGCTGTTGAGCATGGTGGTCAAGGTTTACCAGCGTCGCTTGGTATGGTGATGTCTGAAATGATGGGCACCGCGAACTGGTCTTGGGCTATGTACCCAGGGTTAAGCCATGGCGCAATGAACACTATTCATACTCACGGTACTGATGAACAAAAAGAATTATACCTAACGCGCCTTATTGAAGGCTCGTGGACAGGTACTATGTGTTTAACTGAACCACAGTGTGGTACAGATTTAGGCCAAGTAAAAACAAAAGCTGAACTAAACAGTGACGGTACTTATAATATTACTGGTACCAAGATCTTTATTTCAGCAGGTGAGCATGATCTAACTGAAAATATTATTCATATTGTATTAGCAAGATTACCGGGAGCGCCAGCAGGCACTAGAGGTATTTCATTGTTTATCGTGCCAAAAATGCAAACTGATGAGCAAGGTACTATTGGTGAGTTCAATAATGTTGCTTGTGGTTCTATCGAACATAAAATGGGCATCAAAGGTTCTTCAACTGCGGTACTTAATTTTGACAATGCCAAAGGTGTGTTGATTGGTCCTGAAAATAAAGGTTTAGAATGTATGTTCACCTTTATGAATACCGCTCGTGTGGGTACAGCACTACAAGGTGTTTGTGCGGCAGAACTTGCTTATCAAAACTCGTTAATTTATGCAAAAGAGCGTTTGTCGATGCGCTCGCTATCGGGTACTAAACACCCAGATAAAGTTGCTGACCCGATTATTTGTCATCCTGATGTGCGTAAAATGCTGATGACACAAAAAGCCATTAGCGAAGGCGGTCGTGCGATGATTTATTACACGGCGAAAATTGTTGATGAAATTGAAAACGCTAAAAATGAAGAAGATCGTAAAAAAGCTGATAATCGTTTAGGTTTTATCACACCAATCTTAAAAGCGTTTTTAACAGAGCTAGGCTCTGAAAGTGCTAACCACGGTTTACAAATATTTGGTGGTCATGGTTTCATTAAAGAATGGGGTATGGAGCAAATTGTACGTGACACCCGTATTTCGACCTTGTATGAAGGTACTACGGGTATTCAAGCACTAGATTTATTAGGTCGTAAAGTCTTGATGACACGTGGTAAATCATTAAATGCGTTCGCTAAAGAAGTACTTATTTTCTGTAAAGACCAAAGTATGCTTTCAAGCAATCCACATAGACGCCAAATGAACAAGTTCATCTGGCCGCTAAGTACCACAGTGGCAAAATGGCAGCAATACACTATTCGTTTAGGCCTTAAAGCGAAGAAAGATCGTGATGTTGTTGGCTCTGCGTCAGTCGACTTTTTGATGTATTCAGGTTATATCGTGATGGCTTACTTCTGGGCTCAAATGGCACAAGCGGCTTACGAAAAGCTTGCGACTGACGTTGAAAATAGAGATTTTTACCGCGCAAAAATTAAAACGGCAGAATTTTATTTTGAACGTTTATTACCGCGTACTAAATCTTTAGCGGTGACTATGATGGCCGATCCTAAAACCTTAATGCAGTTAGATGAAGAGTTATTATCTTTCTTGTAAAACTGTTTTGATTTAAGTTTTAATAATGAAAAGCCGTATTTCTTATGAAATACGGCTTTTTTGCATTCGGTGCTTTTGTTGACTTTGATGTGATCGAAAGAAAATATTGTTGTCGGGCGAGTTCTCGTGTTGTTATTTTTGTAGCTTAGTTTTATATCGCTTCCTATCACCTGTAACATGCTCGTTAGTTAATTGGTGTCTTTGGTATAGGTGATTTTTACCAAAAGTGATTTAATAGCTGCTAACCTATTTATATGCAGTGAAAGCAAACCAAGGTAAAAAGCAATGAGTAACTTTACTAAAAATGTTAGTCCTTATGTTGAGCAAGAACTATCTTTAGCATATCAAGCAAGAAAAAACGGCTTGATTGATATTGAATTCTCACATTTAGAGAGTGCACATGTATTAGGACAAGAATCAACATACTTGCACGTAAAGGTGCATGGCTTAATGTTACTTTGGGGCTGGAGAAATAAACAGATAAAAGAAGTGTTGGGACAAGCGCTAAGAATACTCGGCGCGGCAACAAAAACAGCGATAGGATTAGTGCCAGAGGGCAATACTGGCGGGGTTAATGTCAGCCCATTTAAGGTTTTACCTATCAACGCTAAACACCAAGCTATTATCAGCAAAGCTAAGCATTCAGTAGGCGAGTAAAAGCGCGGTCAGGTTGATCAGTAAGGTCAGGATTGTATATCAAATGTTGGCTTTATCTTCGGGAGTAAATTTTGCTAAATAAATATATTTTTATGACAGTTCTTTTATTGCTGTTCGTGCTGCTTTCGGGTTGTGTGCATTATAGTGTCAGTGGCAATTTTCCTAGTAAGCATAGTTCTAACAAAAGCTGTGTACAGGCCAGTAAAAATGAGAGACAGCAATGCCAAGAGGAAATAAAACGTATTAAGCAAAGCATCGCTAAAGCCTCAGAAGGCCAGCACGATGGATAATGTCGAAAATTTTATTGCTAATATTGACCATGCGCAAAAGCGCAATGATGCACTAAGCTTATTAATCTTGCTGTCAAAAGCTTCGGGTTATTCCGCGCATTTACAGGGCAGCATTATTGGCTTTGGACAATATCATTATATATATGACAGTGGCCGAGAAGGGGATGCTTCGGTTATTGCTTTTGCCGCTCGAAAGCAAAACTTAGTGCTTTACATTATGAATGGTTTTTCTCAATACGGTCATTTACTTGAAAAACTAGGTAAGTATAAAGTAGGCAAGTCTTGTTTGTACATCAATAAGCTAAAAGACATTGACCTTGATGTGTTGCTGGAAATTGCTACCTTATCGGTGCAAGCAATGCAGCATAAATACCGCTGCACGGGAAGAAGCGCAGCGGGATATAGCGAATGAATTAGGTGATAGTGTTAGAACGGCGACGGAAATTGTCGTAGCACGTGATTAATTTCGGCAAGCACTTCGGTTGTTAATGGCTGGTTAAAAGCCGCAATATTTTGCCTTAGTTGTTGCATAGTCGTTGCGCCAATAATGGTAGAGGTAACGCCAGTAACTTGATGACACCAGGCCAATGCTAAATGCGCGGGAGCAATATTATGTTTTTTAGCAATGTTAACATAAGCATTAACTGCCGCGTCAGAAGACTTGGTATCCCGAAAAAGTCCATGACGTTGCATCAAGGTAAAGCGACTGCCTTCGGGTCGCTGACCATTAAGGTATTTACCGGTAAGTAAACCTGTCGCCAACGGTGACCAAGGCAAGTAGGCTATATCTTCATGAATACAATTCTCAATTAAATACGGCCAATCTTTGGTATGCAACAAGCTAAACTCATTCTGGATAGAAACCATCCGTGGTAAATTATGCTCAGCGCTAAGACGCAAGTACTGATTAATGCCCCAAGGGGTATCATCTGATAAACCACAATAACGAATTTTTCCCGCTTTAACGCATTGGGCTAAGCCTTGTAAAATATCAAGCATTTCATCATTTTGTTGCACACTATCAACTTGATTATAGTCAATACTATTTGGCCAATGGTTACCAAAGTGTGGCGATTGGCGGTTTGGCCAATGCAACTGATAAAGATCGATGTAGTCGGTTTGTAAACGCTTTAATGATGTTTCAACCGCGGCAATGACATTAGCGCCTGAAATTTTACTGCCATCGCGAATATAAGATAAACCAGGGCCAGCAATTTTAGATGCTAAAACAATATTTTCTCGACGAGAGGGGTTATCGCTGAGCCAATTGCCAATAATAGTTTCGGTTTTGCCATAGGTTTCTTTGCTCGGCGGTACGGCATACATTTCTGCCGTATCGACAAAGTTAATACCTTGGCTTTGCGCATAGTCGATCTGTGCATTAGCATCGGTTTGATTGTTTTGTAATCCCCAGGTCATACTGCCTAAACAAATAGCCGAAACCTCTAATGAGCTACTGCCTAATTTTACATACTTCATATCACAACTCTCAATTTACAACACTTATACCAAAGACATAATCAGCTAAAAAAATCAGCGGATCCAGCGAAGAAACTTAAATTTCATTTTGCTGTATGGCGCAAACCTTACTGGTAAGTCTTTAATAAATGGTCGTTCTAGCACTGATTTTAAATGACTAAAATTATCAAAGCCGGCTTGTCCGCTATATTGCCCCATACCACTGGGCCCAACACCGCCAAAGGGCAGTTCAGGCACAGCATTAAACATAATAACGTCATTAATACATTGGCTACCTGAGCTTATTTCATCAATCCAACTCTGGCATTGTGTTTTGTTTTTGCTAAAGATATAGGCTGAAAGCGGTTTGTCACGTGCTTTAACAAAAGCTTTAGCACTATCAAAATCTTCGATTGTGATAATTGGCAGAATAGCGCCAAATATTTCATCGGTCATTAAAGCACTATCAAGCGGAGGATTAAGCACTATGGTTGGCGCAATATAACGATTTTCTATACTAAATTCGCCACCGACTTCGACGTCTAGATCAGATAGATAGTCGCTAATACGTTTAGCATGGCGTTCATTAACGATACGCCCGTAGCTTTTGCTTTGTTGTGGGTCTTTACCAAACATTTTTGTTATTTGACTTTTCAGTGCCGCAACTAACGGTGCAATCATGTTTTTAGAGGTAATGATATAATCAGGTGCAATGCAGGTTTGTCCGGCATTCATCCATTTTCCCCAGGCAATTCTTTGCGCAGTTATATTGATATCGGCACTTTCGTCAACATAAACGGGGCTTTTACCGCCCAACTCTAAGGTGATTGGGGTTAGATGTTTTGCCGCTGCTGCCATAACAATACGAGCAACCTGACCATTACCTGTGTACATAATATGATCAAACGGCAGGGCAAGTAGCGCGGTTGTTGCTTCGACAGCACCTTCTACGACTGAAAATGCTTGGTTATCTAAATATTGCGGAATGAGTTTGGCTAAAAGCTGTGATGTTGCCGGTGCAAGTTCAGAAGGCTTTACTATCGCGCAATTGCCAGCCGCTATAACGGCTACCAATGGCGCCAAGATAAGTTGCATTGGATAGTTCCAAGCACCAATGATCAGTACTGTACCTTGTGGTTCAGGTTGAATATAAGAACGTCCTGGTTGCGCTACGATAGGGGTAGACACGGAGCGTTTTTTCGCCCAACGATTGAGTCGCTTACAAACGTGGTCAACATCGCCAGTGACGTAAGATACTTCGGTGATCCATGCCTCTTGAGCTGGTTTGCCTAAATCCATTTGTAGAGCGTCTAAAAAATCTTGCTCATGCTCTATAACTAAGCGCTTTATTTGTTGTAGTTGCTGTTTGCGCCAGGTTAAATCACGGCTTTTGTTTGAGGCAAAAAATTGCTGATGCTGCGCCAGTTGTTCGCTAAAATACACAAGTATTCCTGATTAAATTCTATGGTCCGATGACTTAATTTACCTGATTTGCCGTAGGAGTACAAAGCTTTAGTGGATTTACTATTGTGGTTTTATAGCGAGTACAATAGCTAACGTTTGTTGCAATAAGGTGCGCATTTCATGGCTATCGATTGTTGCTCGCTCAAGCAATAATTGACGATATTGAGTTTGCTGTATCAATATGAGTAACATTTGAGCATTAACATTAACGATATCTTTGCTGAAATACTGACATAGTTGCTTGCAGGGCTTTAGTAACGTTTCATAATGTTGCTCAGCGAGCGGGCGTAATGACAACGATACTTGACTCTCATTAAAGAGTTGCTGTTCAACAATCAGTTGCTTGCGATTGCGGTCAATATTTAATCTGATCATTGTTTGCAGTAAATCAGTTAACTCTTCTTGTAATTCAATGCGCAAGCTTACGCGACGTAATGCAACTTTGCTCTGTATTGCTACTAAAGCTAAAATCGGTTGCCATAAATTTTCGGTTACACGAGCGACATTTTGTGAGTTTAATTCGAAAGCTTGCTGCACTAATTCTTGAATATCTTTGAAATAGTATGTGGTGAGAGAAAGTTGAATATTGGCATGAGCGGCCACCGCACGATGTGTAGTACCTTTGATACCTTGCTCAGCAAGTATCGAAATTGCCGATTCTAGTATCAACTTTTTTGTTCTTTCACCCTTACTGCGTCTTTTAACCGGTGTTTGTTCAATATTTTTTAACATCTATTCTTTTTACTCGTCAATAATTGCATTAGTTTGAAGTGATAATATTGCACTGGCGATAACTCATCGCGCTCTATCTATATAACAATATCGTCAATATAACGTGTTAGTTACAATTTAGAAACAATGTTAACAAAACTTTCTACTGAGGATAAGAGACAGCGGTTGCCAACAAACGTAATACTTATTTTTAGACGAAAAAAAGCCCATTATTGTCAGTAACAGTAATGGGCGTTGATTAGCACTTTTAACGGAGGGAAGTTAACCTGCTTTTAGATAATCAGAGTCAAAGTCATCAACATCTATTGTCGCCTTGCGAGCCACTTCTGTTTTGATGAGTAACTGTGCTTCTTCTTCGCTGATAATATTGGCGGCTAGACCTTTTTCAGCAACTAAATCAAGTTGATAAAAAGGTAAGCGCTGACCTAGTTCTCGACAAATTTTATCAAAAATTGGCTCACAAGCGATAATATCTTCAAGTGTTTGTTCTAGCTGACCTAAGACGTTACCTGGTTCGCGAGTAAGGTATTGACCGTGGCCTAAGCGAGAACGGGTGTCATTATGATATTGTAATAATGCTGCAACTTTATGATCTGTGCTGTCAGAAGGTTTCTTCAACCAACAACCTACCGGTAAAATAATAAGCTTTAATGCGAATGCAACGGCCCTATTTGGGAAGTTATTAATTAATTCACTGATCGCTTGTTGAATATTATAAAGGCTGTCTTCTAATGCCCATTGTACCAATGGAAAATCAGCGCTTTGACGTCCGTCGTCGTTATAGCGTTTAAGCGTCGCTGATGCTAAGTATAAATAGCTTAAAATATCGCCAAGTCGTGCTGAAATACGCTCTCTACGTTTTAAATCACCACCTAAGGTCAGCATAGCAATATCTGACAGCATGGCTAAGTTTGAGCTAAAGCGTGTCATTAATTGATAATAACGTCTAGTTTCATCATTGTAAGGGGCGCTAAGCGCGTAACTACCGGTAAAAGAAAACCAAACACTGCGGCAAATATTACTAATAGCAAAGCCGATATGACCAAATAAAGCATGGTCAAAATCATTCAAGGCTTGTTGCTGGTCTTGATTATTAGCGGCTGATAATTCAGCCAGTACGTACGGATGACAACGTATAGCACCTTGGCCGTAAATAATCATGCTGCGGGTTAGTATATTTGCGCCTTCAACGGTAATCGCAACAGGAGCACCTTGATAAGCTCGGGCAAGGTAGTTACCAGGACCCATACAAATACCTTTACCACCATGAATGTCCATGGCGTCAGCAACACATGAACGCATTTTTTCAGTGAGATGATACTTAGCGATAGCAGATACCACACTCGGCTTTTCACCCATATCAATAGCGCCAGTTGACATCGTGGTGACGGCATCCATCAAGTAAGCATTACCGCCTATTCTAGCTAATGCTTCTTCAACACCTTCCATTTTACCTATCGATATTTTAAATTGGCGACGAATACGGCTATAAGCCCCCGTTGCTAATGCAAGCGATTTAATACCACCAGTGCTATTTGAAGGTAGGGTAATTGCTCGACCAACCGATAAACACTCCACTAGCATACGCCAGCCTTGGCCGGCCATTTCTGGACCGCCTATGATGAAACTTAATGGTACAAAAACGTCATCGCCTTGCGTAGGGCCATTTTGAAAAGGTACATTGAGTGGGAAGTGACGACGACCCGCAATAACACCATCAATATCCGTTGGTATTAACGCACAAGTAATGCCTAAATCTTCTTGTTCACCCAGTAAATGTTCAGGGTCTTGCAGTTTAAATGCTAAGCCTAATACCGTAGCGACAGGTGCTAAGGTAATGTAACGCTTATTCCACGTTAAGCGCATACCTAGTACTTCTTCACCATTAAACTCACCGCGGCAAACGATACCATAATCTGGAATAGCACCAGCATCAGAGCCAGCTTCAGGGCTAGTTAATGCGAAACAGGGTATTTCGTCACCTTTAACCAGTCGTGGTAAATAGTAATCTTGTTGCTCTTTAGTGCCGTAATGTTGTAATAACTCGCCAGGCCCCAATGAATTTGGTACACCAACTGTCGATGATAAAACCGTACTAACACTAGAAAGCTTTTGCAGTACACGAGACTGAGCATAAGCACAAAACTCAAGGCCGCCGTATTGCTTTTTGATAATCATGGCAAAAAATTTGTTATCTTTTAAGTATTGCCATACTTCTGGTGCTAAATCGGCAAGTTCATGCGTGGTTTGCCAATCATCAGTCATGCGGCAAACTTCTTCTACTGGCCCGTCTAAAAAGGCTTGCTCTTCAGCGCTGAGTCTTGGTTTAGGGTAATTATGGAGTTTTTTCCAATCCGGTGTGCCACGAAACAACTCGGCTTCAAACCATGTCGTGCCAGCGTCAATTGCTTCTTGTTCAGTTTTTGACATTTCAGGCATAATGCCTCTGAACATGGTGAGTAAAGGATTAGAAATATATTGCTTTCGAATATCGGCAATATTTAATGGTATGGTGATAATGGCAAAAATTAACCAACTGAAGAAACCGATGACATTGAAAAAGGTTCCCACGATCATAAGTATGGTAAAGGCTATGGTAAATGTTGAGAGCGAAGCGCGTGAATACGCCATAAACCCACATAGTGCGATAGCAATGAGTATCCAAGTTAAATAGTCCACATATTTTCCTTAATGTTGATATTTGAAGTCAAAGTATTCTGGAGGTCAGACCAGATGATTGGTTAAGCTTAATTCGTCTTGCTAATAATTTCAAATTATTTATTGTCAGTATAGCCTCTTATCCAAAGCAATTAACCTATCTATGGGCAAAATACCTTATTTAATCGTTGTTATGGTTAAGTATAGAAACTATGTGAAATGATAGCTATAACAACGTAAAATGTCGTTGTTATCTCAGAGGAGGTTAAATAGTAAAACTTTATTAGGTATACATTTTTGCGAGACTGTGTAGTTAGGCTCCAGCCAGTATTGCGCTGTAACCATTTCGTTTAATTTAATTGGTAATGTTTTTATGTGTGAATTAATGGCGATGTCGGCTAATGTGCCGACGGATATTTGTTTTAGTTTTAGTGGTTTAATGCAGCGTGGTGGTAATACCGGACCACATAAAGATGGTTGGGGCATTACGTTTTATGAGGGTAAAGGTTGTCGGAGTTTTAAAGATCCACTGCCGAGCGCGCATTCACCTATTGCACAACTTGTTACCGACTACCCTATTAAAAGTGAAACGGTGGTTTGCCATATTCGCCAAGCAAATTCAGGTGAAGTTTCTTTGGTTAATACACACCCCTTCATTCGTCCGATGTGGGGAAAAAATTGGACCTATGCGCACAATGGTCAATTAGCTGACTTTAATACTAAGTTGGTGATTAATTCCCATCTGCCAATTGGTGAGACCGATAGCGAACATGCTTTTTGTTGGCTATTAGAGCAGTTGTCAGAAAAATTTGGTCAGGATGCACCGAAAGCTGAGGTGTTATTTCACTTTGTTATGGAATTATGCCAGAAAATTAATAAGCTAGGTGTGTTTAATTTACTGTTGACGGACGGTGATTTTTTACTGGTTTACTGCGCTAATAATTTACATTGGCTTACTCGACGTGCTCCCTTTGGCAAGGCGAGTTTAATCGATGCCGAGATGGTGATTAATTTTGATCAGGAAACTACTGAAAATGACATAGTAACGGTTATTGCCACGCAGCCATTAACGGATGATGAAACATGGCAAAAAATGCAAGCGGGTGACGGTTTATTGTTTAGTAAAGGGCAGTTGATTTGTCAGAGTAATCAGGAGTAGGCAAATGATGCCAAGCAAGTGAGCTTTAATTATGCCACTTGCTTGTTTTATCGATAAATACGTTTCTATTGCAGGAATTACTTTGCTGTTGCAATTGAAGGTGTTGCCGGTGTTATTGACTCCAATTGTGCTTCAAACTGCTCAACATCCCCTTTGATTTGATGAAGCTTTACCAGTAAGTAATTTAACTCTTGTGCAAACCACACGTAAGTTACGCGTTTCTTTTCAATCACTTCTCGTTTAAATTTAACCGTTTTCACTAAACCGTACGGCAACATGATTTCTTCTTCACCATCATATTGATAAACGTAGTTTTTTAGCGAGCCTGATGATTTAACCACTGGATAAACAAATTGTTTTTGCTCTGGTTCGCTGATCATATTTAGGCGATGTTGTAGATGATAGCTCAGTGAGTCTTGAATATTGTCAGGAAAGTCTATGTTTTTAGTTTTATCTTTCTTTTCATCAGTAGCGGTATTGTTAGCTGTGTCATAAGTCCATTTATAATATTTATCAGAGCCAGTGCCTTCGCGTTTGTATTCATAGCTTGTCGGTGTAACTTTATTACCTTCCAGCTTAACTATTGAGGTTTCATCACGCACATCTGAGAAAATTAACCACTCGATGTTGGTATGGTAACTATATTGCGCTAGGCCATTGTCTAAATAGCTTAATTTACGTGATGCTTCACCAACCGATTTAGCGTTGCGCAAAATAGTGTACTTTGCACTAAATGCAGGCACCATTACCTTGTTTGCTTTATCTGTTGTCTGGGCAAAAGGCGAAGCACTGAACAATGTTACGCTAGATAACAACAAAGTGACATAAGGTAATGATTTCAACATAGTAAATTCTCTAAAAATAAAGTTATTCTTCGCTAGCATATCCTGAAGCTGGTAAAATAACACCATCAAACAATGCATTTTCACCATTCATGGTGACACGTTTGTTACAACACCAATTTACCACAAGTGGATAAATTCTATGCTCTTGTTGGTGCACGCGTTGGGCAAGGTCTTCAGCAGTGTCTTCAGGGAATACAGGCACTTTAGCTTGTAGGACCACAGGACCGCCATCAAGTTCCTCAGTAACAAAATGTACACTAACACCATGCTCAGTGTCACCAGCATCAATAGCTCGCTGATGGGTGTGTAAACCTTGATATTTAGGTAATAGAGAAGGGTGTATATTGATTAAACGGCCTTGATAAGTTTGCACAAACTTTGGCGTTAATATACGCATAAAGCCAGCCAGTACAATAAGATCAGGCTGATAGTGATTAATCTCAGTAATGAGCGCACTATCGTAATCTTCACGGCTATCGTAGTCTTTATGTGAGAGCACAGCAGTGGCAATATTTGCGTTTTGTGCGCGGGTTAATCCATAAACGTCAGCTTTGTTAGAAACTACGGCGACGACGTCGCCACCATAGTTTTCTTGCTTAGAGGCATCAATAATCGCCTGTAAGTTTGTGCCGCCGCCGGAAATCAGTACTACAATTCGGCTTCGCATGGTTAATTAACCTTTGTTGATAATAACTTGTTCTTGACCCGCTTGTAGATCGGCAATTTCACCAATATGCCAAGCATTTTCACCATGAGCAGTTAAAATATCAATACTTTGCGCTACAGCGTCAGCAGGAACAACAATAATCATACCAACACCACAGTTAAAGGTGCGGTACATTTCATGTGTCGTAATATTGCCTTTTTCTTGTAACCAGTTAAATATTTCCGGCCACTGCCAGCTATTACCATCAACAATGGCTTGCGCACTTTCTGGTAAAACTCGTGGAATATTTTCCCAGAAACCACCACCAGTAATGTGTGATAGGGCATGAACATCAACGTGCTTAAGTAGCTCTAGTACTGACTTAACATAGATTTTAGTGGGTTCGATTAAATGATCACCAATTGATTTGCCATTGAGTAATTCGTTCGTATCAGTGTTGTTAACTTCTAATACTTTACGAATTAAAGAGAAACCGTTTGAATGAGCACCTGAAGACGCTAAGGCAATAAGTTGGTCACCAGCAGCAACCTTCGTTCCGTCGATAACACGAGATTTTTCAGCAACACCAACACAAAAACCGGCTATATCGTAATCACCTTTGTGGTACATACCCGGCATTTCAGCGGTTTCGCCACCCACTAAAGCACAACCTGATAGTACACAACCATCGGCAATACCTGAAACAACCGCAGAGGCAACTTCAACATCGAGCTTATCTGTTGCGTAGTAATCGAGGAAAAATAAAGGCTCAGCACCTTGAACAATTAAGTCATTAACGCACATAGCAACTAAGTCGATACCAACGGTATCGTGTTTTTGTAAATCAATGGCTAAACGCAATTTAGTACCGACACCGTCGGTTCCCGCGACAAGTACTGGTTCTTTGTAACCAGTAGGAAGTTGACAGATAGAGCCAAAACCACCTAGTCCTCCCATAACTTCTGGGCGTGTAGTGCGTTTTACTGCACCTTTAATATTTTCAACTAGGGCATTACCTGCATCTATATCAACGCCAGCATCTTTATAACTTAAAGACTGTTTTTCTTCGCTCACGGGAAACCTCAATTATTAGTTAGTTTGCTTGTACGATAAAGGTGCATATTCTACCAGTGCAAAGGCGCGCTGAAAATCTTTAAAATAAATTATTTTTATATGTAATAAAAATCAGCAACATTATGATAAGATCTTCATTATGAAACACTTGTTAATACACACTATGTTCAGAAATTGTCTGATATTGTTATTTTTTATACTAGCGCTGAAAGTTAGTGCGATTGAAGTCGAAAATTTGTACAGTGCGCGAGTTGCTGTTGCCTCACAATCGTTAGGTGATCGCAATCAAGCACTTAAAAGTGCCTTGCGAGTCATTTTAGTTAAGGTCGGCGGTAAAGAAATCCAGCATCCAGTCATTGATCAGGCAATAAGAAACTACAACCAATATGTCACCCAGTATCAATATATTCGTCATGATAATAAAACCTTATTAAATGTTTCTTTCGACGAAGCCAAGATCAATAGTTTATTTAAAGAAAGTGATTTAGCTATTTGGGGAAGGTTAAGGCCACAAGTGATGGTTTGGCTAGTTGAAGAAGATGGTTTTGAACGAAAAATAATTTCCTCAACTTCTCAGTCATTGTTACCTAATACTATTAATGATTTCTCTCAATTACGTGGTTTACCTTTAGTGATGCCAATTATGGATCTAACCGATCTAACCGCTTTGACCTTATCCGATGTTTGGGGGCGTTTTTCACAACCTGTTGCACAAGCATCTGCACGTTATATGGCAGAAGCTGTTGTGGTGATCAGAATTTCTAATTCGAGCTTAGTGACGGTTGATGATCCGGACGCAGAATGCTCACTTTGCCAAACAAAAAGTTTAGTGGTGGACTGGAGCTTAATGACTGACGCACAACGTGAGTATGCGCAAGTCTTTAGTGAGCAGTATCTAGGCGACAACGTTGATGAATTATTAGTCAGCGCGCTATCTGATATAACTGATATTATCTACCAAAAATATGCATTATCAACCACCAACAGTAATGAATTTGAGATTGACGTTGCTAATATAGAGTCATTAGCCGAATTAATTGCTGTATCAGAATTTCTGGCTGATTTGTCGGCAGTGCAGTCAATACAGCTAGTTAGTGCGCAAGGGACAAACCGACGTTTTAAATTGTCGTTGATTGGCTCACAACAAGCATTATTTGCCTCATTAAAATTAAGTGAGCAGTTAAATCGATTTATCGATCCCTTAGCTGAACGTGAAGGCATAAATCAAGTACCGGTATTTTATTGGGGAAAGAAGTGAAAAAAGTTTCGCAATTAACCTTGTCGGTGCAATTACCTGATGATGAAACTTTTGCCAGTTTTCAAAGTGAAAGTAATCAAATGGTGGTACAGCAAGTTACCTATTTTCTTGATCACATCGGTGATGTTAACAAGCAGGTACATAGTTTATATTTGTTTGGTTTAACGGGTGTTGGCAAAAGCCACTTATTACATGCAAGTTGTGCGTATGCCGATACCTTAGGCGTAACGTCTTTATGTTTGTCATTTTCCGAACTTACGCAACTTTCGGTTGATGTCCTTGAAGGCTTAGAGAACATAGATTTAGTTTGTTTAGATGATATTCAATTAATTGCCGGTAATAAAAAATGGCAACAGGGCGTTTTTGATTTATACAATCGCATGGTTGAGCAAAATAAGTGTTTGATTATTACGGGTGACCAAAGCGTCGCGCAGTTGAATATTAGCTTGCCAGATTTAGTATCACGATTAGGTTGGGGCTTAACCGAACAATTAAAGCCATTAACCGATACCGAAAAGTCATTTGCCTTACAATATCGTGCGCAACAACGTGGCTTGTTTATCAGTGATGACGTAGCGAGTTTTCTGATTAATCGTTTGTCACGCGATATGGGCAGCTTACTTGCCGCTTTGGAGCAGCTTGATCAGGCTTCAATTAGGGAGCAGCGTCGTATTACTATTCCCTTTATTAAAGATGTGCTGTTTTAAGTCAGTTTAAAAGTCTAAGTAAAATAGCTTTTTACGCTCTCGTACCGGGACTTTCTTTTCAAAAAATTGTTTACCATTGGCATTAATTCTTTGATTGTTATTCTCTTTTAGCAATAAATTATCTGCTGAGGCTTTATGCGCTTGGCTGACTGTTGGACTAATAGCTAAATTTTCTGCCCAGGTTTTTCCGCTCATCATTGCGATAGGGGCAGATAGGTTGCTTATTATCTCGGCGGCCTCATCAAATTCAGGCAATATACGCCGAGTGACATAGTCTACTCTAGGTTTAATATTAGGATCACCAATGCGGCCACGTTGTCCCCAAGTTACTCGATATTCCTCGTTTGCACTCTGCGGCAGATTAGTAATGGCAATATCTCGATCAACATTGTAACGTGCTTTCATCATTATGGCGTCGAATAACATGGCATAGTCTTCACGTTTACTTGAATAATTGTAAAAGTGTGGTGCATGTTCAGGACTAAAAAATGTAGTAACATCACTCGGGCTATAGTTATTCTCGGTATCTGTAGCAGTTTCGCCGTTATAACGTATTTGTGCCAAACGATACATCTGGGTGCCATTTAACGGCATTGCCGTACTCAACTTATCAGATTCGATGCCTGTCCCTTGCTGTCTTTGGTCAACAGAATCGAGTATACGGTCAGTTTTCGTTAAGTTTGCCCACGTACTTTGCGGAAAGTAATCATTTGCGTGTGCGAGCTCATGGTACATCAAAGCCGCTAGTTGATAGATGCCATCATCTGCATCACGTGTGGAACGTAATTCTTTTGGATATGAAAAACTGGCGTACTGATTGTTTTTTACAAAGCGCCACGGCATGAAAAAATTTAATGTTTGGCCAAATGATGAGCGAAAATCAGGCGCTTGATTTATCGTGTCTCTTTCGTCTGGCGTTAACCAAAGGTTATTTGGATCTAAATGTATAGCCCCTGTAACTGCCCAATAGTAGGACGGACGAATATCAGATGAAATCACAATGGCAGTGGTGGCGCGCAGTAGGTTCTTAAAATCGCCGTGTTGGTCATTGTTTTGCAAAAACTCTTTGAATCTTCGCCCCATCCAATGATGAGAAACGAGTACTCGATCCATGATATCGTCAATATCAGGTGTGGTGGTGTCGTGGGCAATTAGCGGCAATTCATTGAAACGACAAGTTGTTCTAAAATCAATGCTATTGCTGTAAACACATTGTGATAAAACGCTAGCATATGGCGAATTGGCATTGAACGGCAATACATTGGCTAACCGCGTATCGTAAGCAATGTTATCATCGGTGCTAATTGCAGTGGCATTTTCAACTAATATAGTAACAGTATCTTGATAACGTGAAGCATCATCTGAGGCACTAACGGTAAATGTTAGCAAGCTATCGGCGCTAACAGCAGGCGCATTAAAAAACACCGTTGTTTTTCCTGCCGTTGATTCACTAAAAGTTACCGCTGGTCCCGATGTTTGCTGCCATTGAATACTCTCGCTGCTTATTGTTGAGTTTTCTAAGTAGGCGCTTAAAGATACGTCACTGCCTTCTAATGCCGCATGACCTAACCTAGCGGATACTTGGTTGCTTTCATCTGACACAACGACGGTATGGCTGAGTGTTTCATTGGTGCCATTGCGATTAAAACTAACTTGAAAGCTGTAATCACCGGCTGTTGGGGGCGTAAAAGCGATAGCTTTTGAATTTTTGGCGTGAAAGATTAGTTCACTGCCTGCGGTTTGCTGCCAAGTTATATTACTTAAGGTGTCGTTTGGGTAATAAAGGAATAGCTCGACGGGCTGTGCAATTTTGCTGGCTTCATCAATGGCGATAATACCTGTTTGAGTGACAATGGGCGTAAAATCATTATTATTATTATTGTCATCTGAACTGTCAGAGCTACCACCACATCCTTGTAATATCATCGTGAGTATCAAAAGAGTGTGTAAAATGTTTTTTTTTGTCATTTGAATCTTTTTCATCCATGCTTCTATTTAAATACCTAAGTACATTAGCAGACCTGCGAAAGGGCAATTAAGTTCCGAGCAATACTCTATAGATTTATATATCAGTCTATACCACCATTTTTAAACAATGTTAATTAGATAAAAAAGGGCAATAGTAAGGTAATACTATGATAAGTTGTTTTATTTTGCTATTAGAGGTGAAAATACTAGCACCAAGTTGGGCTGAATGCCTTTTTAGTGCTAGTGAGTGATGTGAAAGCTAAGCGTCACTGAATTATTCGGCCTTCTTTTTACGAATACTTAAACCTAATTCTTGTCCACGATATTTTGCATAATAACTACCGGCAATAAACATAATGCTAGCAAAAAATAGCTCGCCAATTGCCCATAGTTTTTCATCTGCCGAAACCCATAAGGTAGTTAAGCTATGCAGAAAATAAATCATAACAATAAAGTTTGACCAAGCGTAGGTATATGGGTTGCCCTGTACTAAGCCTTTTAAGGGGAATAATAACGGCAGGACAAACATGACTAAGGTTAGGGGAACCGATAGTGCGGTATCATCACTGATGAAAATTAGCCAAAACGGCATATAAAACAGCAATGAAAAATAGCCAAACAAGGTTATTTGTTTGAGTGTAGACGTTGAAAATAGAGGTTTGTTTATCATTATTATTTAATCATTATCCGGCATGAGTGAAAGTACATTTTCGGGCGGGCGACCGATAATGGCACGAGTATTATCGGTGACAATAGGGCGTTCAATCAGTTTAGGGGTTGCGACCATAGCGGCTATTAATGTCGCGTCATCGGCGTTGGCCAAGTTTTGTTCTTTAAATTCAGCTTCTTTGCTTCGCATCATCTCGCGCGGAGAAACCTTTAGTAAGGTCATTAATTGCGATATTTCGGCTGTGTTCAGTGGTGCTTTTAAATACTCAACAATAGTGACTGGTTGATTATTATCTTCGATAAGTGCCAACGTTTGTCGGCTTTTTGAGCAACGAGGGTTGTGATAAATTGTTAACATTTTCTTCTCTTAAAGTGGTTTAGATTAATTAATGCTATTTTAGCTGATTTTTATAAACGCTTAAGCTTTTCTTGTTGTTCTTGCAATTGCAATATGCGGCCTTTCATGCGTTTTTTCAATAACGGGTTATCTTCAACAAAGTTATAGCCGGTTTGCAATTCATCAACCGCTTTAGGATAGGCGCCAAGTAAGGCGTAAACTTCGGCTTTGGTGGCATGCATTAATGCCATTTTATCTTGTTTTCGATAAATTTCTGTTAATAAGTCATTGGCAATAAAGTGCTTTGGACTCACGACTAAAAAGTTCTGTAGCAACATCTCAGCTTTACTATATTGCTCAGCTTCACTTAATACGTTGGCATAATTTAGCGTAACAACCTGATTATTCGGCATTAAAAGATTAAGTTCAGCTAACATGCTTATTGCTTTGTCGTATGCTTTTACGGCGATATAGGCGTCGGTGAGGGCATCGGCATAAAATAAGTTTTTCTTATCAGCACTCAATAACGCTTCAAGTTGGTTGATAGCCGTTTGATAGTCTTTGTTTTCATAATGAGATAGGGCTAGACCATATTGTGCCGCTGCCTTGACCGCGTAACGTTGTTTGTCTAACGTTTGTTGAAAATTAATAACATTATCTTTCGCATTATGTTCATAGCGGGCAGTAATTCGTGCTTTTGCGAGCTCAAACTCTAAGCTTGGTGCTAATGGCCGAGGTGAGTAATTATGTGCTCTTATTCTTGCATCTGAAATTCTAGACTCTGGCAGTGGGTGGGTTAGTAACATTGCAGGTGGCTTTGACTTGTATCGATATTTCTCCGCCATAGCAGCGAAAAAATCAGGAGCGCCTTGTGGATTAAAACCACTGTTTGCTAGTAGTGTGATACCCACTCGATCGGCTTCTTGCTCATTGCCGCGAGTATAATTTATGCTTGCTTGTTGAGATGCTGCCATTGTTGTACTTAGCGCTGCCAGACCGACACTTGGGTTTATCAAGGTCAGTAAAACACCAGAAATCATCCCTGCCATGGTTAACGGTTGTGATTTGTTTTGTGATTCTAACCTTCTTGCCAAGTGGCGTTGTGTCACATGTGATATTTCGTGAGCGACGACAGAAGCGAGTTCACTTTCAGTGCTTGCTGTCGTGATCAGGCCGCTGTGAATAGCAATATGGCCACCAAAAAAGGCAAATGCATTTAATTCTTCATTGCGGATGATAAAAAATTCAAAACTATAATTTACGTCTTTGGCATTTCGCACCATGCGATTACCTAAATCATTGATATACTCCATTAACACGGGATCGTTTAATATCGGTTGCGTTGCGCGAATTTGCCGCATCATTTCGCTACCTATTTGGCGCTCTTTTTCAATCGATAAAACACTAACACCGGCTGAACCTATTTCAGGCAGTTTATTTTTATTACTTTCTACATTTGCGGCAAATACACTGCTGGTGAACGATGTCGCTAAGGCAAGTGAAATGATAAGCGGCTTTAATTTAAACAAATTTAATTTTCCATGTTGTCGGGTGTATCGAAGCTATCAATCGGCTGAGATTGTGAATGCTTACGATGAATTTCTTGACAAAACTCAGCAATTGAAAAGCCTTTAATGTCGATAATATGAAATGACCGGGCTAATAATTGAATCAGTTCATCAACACGCTGGTTGGCATAGCGAATGAGCGCATAGTCAGCTTTGTCACCTTTTTGAAAGGTATAGACAATAAAAGGAATTAATGAGTTCAATCTAAACAACATTTGCATTGTTTCAGGTGTCCACTTTATAAATGGGCAATTTGGGTTGTTCAGTTGAGTTTGAAGTATACGTTCACCGTTTACGATGGGATAGCAATGCAATTCATAGTGCTGGTCCGTCATACTATGATACAGCATAATTTGCGGTTTATTTGCCGCTTCATGCTTGCCTGAGGGTAATTTTATTTCACCTAAGAGACTAAAGTTCCAATTACTATGATCAAGTAATTGTTTAAAAGCGCTGTCAAAACCATGGGTTAAAATGCCATCAATATCACTTATTGAACTGGTCGCCAATTGATAAATGGTCGGTATATCGCCCCAATTTATCTTTTTTTTGTAGGCATTGATTTCTTTAAGGTTTGGATTATCAGAAAGCTCGCTCATTTAACCTCTTTACATTATTAGAAAAATACATCAAAAGAATGCGTTAATGTCATTGTAATCAATTGTCGCAAATTAGATAATCAAACAAAAGCACTGTGCATATTTTTATTTATGATATACGAATACGATGCTACACAAGATAAATGCCCAGTTCCACTGGTAAATTTACGCTTGTTACTTAGAAAACTAACACCCTTTGATAGTTGTTTGATACGCCTTTGTGATAATGGCTCTAAAAAAGATATTCCTAAATTGTTAATGAAACAAGGGTTTTATTTTGAACAACGGAAAGTTAATGAGCATATTGTTGAATTAACAATAAGAATGGAAAAGTAAATATTATGGTTTCTCTGTTTAGCGATTGGTACAAAAGAAATTTTTCAGACCCGAGTGCAGTAACCTTATTGGTTATTTTGATTTGTACGTTTTTATTCGTTTATTTTTTTAGTAATTTACTGATGCCGGTATTTGTTGCCGTCGCGATTGCTTTTTTATTAGACCTACCGGTTAATAAGCTTTCTCAGCTTGGCTTGTCTAGAGGCTTAGCCGTGATCATGGTGGTTTCTGCGTTTGTTGGCTTGTCGTTAGTTGGAGTGTTGGGATTAATGCCGGTGATTTGGCAGCAAAGTAGTAATTTATTACAAGAAGTGCCACAAATGGTTGGGCAAGGACACACTTATTTATTGGCTTTACCCGAGCAATATCCAGGTTTAGTCAGTGTTGAACAAATTGCTAATGTTATTACTTTAGTAAATGATAAACTGATCGAATGGGGCGAAGTGGCCTTAAAAGCATCACTTAATTCCATCTCTAATGTTGTTGCACTATTGATTTATCTTATTTTAGTACCCTTGATGGTTTTTTTCTTTCTGAAAGATAAAAGTGTGCTCTTTAATAGCTTACGAAAATTTCTGCCAAAAGATCGCCGAATGGCAAAACAAGTGGGTATTGAAATGAATCAACAAATTATGAATTACATTCGCGGTAAGTTGATTGAAATTATTATTATCGGCGCGGCATCAACCATTGCATTTATTGCCTTAGGACTTAATTACCCCGTATTGCTCGGCGTATTGGTTGGTTTGTCGGTACTGGTACCCTATGTTGGTGCGACGATTGTCACCTTACCGGTATTACTTGTGGCTTTATTTCAATTTGGCACCAGCGCAGAGTTTGGTTATGTAATGCTTGCCTATGGCATCATTCAAGCCTTAGATGGTAACTTATTGGTACCTTTGCTTTTTTCTGAAGCGGTCAACCTTCATCCGGTCACTATTATTATTGCAGTGATATTGTTTGGTGGTTTATGGGGTTTTTGGGGGGTGTTTTTTGCCATTCCATTAGCCACGCTCGTTAAAGCGGTACTTAATGCTTGGTCAACTACGACCCAGCATGACGCCATCCCCGTAAAATAATACGCTAAAGATAAATCAATACTCTGTTTGATGAGTATTGATTTATTAGCTACTAATATCATTGTCACCTTTGCGAACTGATAACGAAAAGCCGTGTTTTTTTTGCGTTTCATTACCTATGAATCGCCTGCTTGCATCTATACTTATCTAATCGCGGTTATCGGATTATCACGATCCAGATAAGTCATCCCTTAATTATTTATCTATTTTATTCTTCCTTGTTTTCAAGCATTCCAATCTTGTCATTGTGTGATTTAAATCAAAACAAAATATTATGTCTATGCCAATATTAGCCTGAAATTAAGGTGCTGGTAAGGGCGTAACAATGAAATTATCTAAACGGATTTTAACGACATTAGCGAGTACCTTTGTGCTTGTCTCTGGCAACTTCAATGTCGTGGCAGAAGAATTGACAGCTGCACGGGAGATACAACTTGTTCATATGGTGAAGCAAGATTGTGGCTCTTGCCATGGTATGACACTAAAAGGTGGTCTAGGTCCAACATTACTGCCCGATTCGATGAATAAACTGCCCTTAAATGCAATAAAGAATACTATTTTATTCGGTCGTCCTGGGACGGCAATGCCGCCATGGCAATCTATTTTGACCGAGCAAGAAGCACTGTGGATCAGCCAACAATTACAACAAGGTATCGCAACTCATGATTAAGTTAAATAAGGTATTAGCCGTAACGTTTTTATTATTACTGACTAGTGCCTGTAGTCAGTCAGCAAGCAATCAGCATCGTCAAACTCAGTCTCCTGTTTCTGCAACCTTAAGAGCTACCGGTGATCTCGGTGTTATTATTGAAAGGGCAACATCGCAAGTGCAAATTGTTAATCACAGCAGCAATACGATGTTAAGTGAAATCGATGGTTTAGGTGATTTATCTCATGCTTCAATTGTTTACTCTCGTGATCAGCGTTTTGCCTATGTGTTTGCCCGTGATGGCGGTTTAACAAAAATTGATTTATTAAAAGATAAAATTGAAAAACGCATTATTCAATCAGGTAATAGTATCGGTGGCGCTATCAGCCAAGACGGCAAACTTATTGCGGTATCAAACTATACGCCTGGTGGAGTTAAGGTTTTTAATAGTGAGACCCTTGAGCTAGTTGCCACAATTGATAGCAGTATTTTAGTTAATAAAGCCAAAAATAAAGCTGACAGTCCGGTGCGTTCTAAAGTTGTTGGCTTAGTGGATGCCCCTGGCCAAAAATTTGTTTTTAGTTTATTTGATAGTAATGAAATTTGGATTGCTGACTTTTCTCAGGCTGAAATGAAATTAACTAAATTTTCCGATATTGGCGCTTACCCTTATGACGGGCTAATCAGCCCTGATGGTCGCTATTATATCGCCGGTTTATTCGGTGAAGATGGCTTAGCTTTACTTGATTTATGGCATACAGAACAAGGGGTACGCAGAATTTTACCTAACTATGGTAAGGGTGATGCAAAATTGCCAGTGTATAAAATGCCTCATTTAGAAGGTTGGGCCATGGCTGGTGATTACGCATTTCTACCGGCAGTGGGTAAGCACAGTATATTAGTGGTTGATACTAAAACTTGGTTGCAGGTCGCTGAAATTCCTGCACATAGCCAACCTATATTTGTTATGGCGCAACCTGATAATCGACAAATTTGGGTGAATTTTGCTTTTCCAGACAATAACACCATTCAGGTCTTTAACACTGAAACCTTTGCATTAGTAAAAACTTTAACCCCCGGACCTGCTGTACTGCATATGGAATTTACTCCGCGCGGTGAAAACGTGTGGATTTCGGTGCGAGATAGCAACGAAGTACATGTTTATGACACCGCCACACAAACACTGATAGATAAATTATCAGTTAAAAGTCCTAGTGGGATATTTTTTACTAGCCGTGCTCACCAAATAGGACTGTAATTATGAAGACAACACTGACTCAGCTAGAGCAAGATATTATTAATCAATATCAGAAAGGTTTGCCGCTTTGTTCTACGCCTTATAAAGCTATCGCGCAAGCGCTTAATAGCTCAGAAGAAGAAGTTCTATCTGCGATACAAGCACTAGACAATGCCGGTATATTATCGAGGGTAGGCGCGGTATTTAATCATAAAAAAGCCGGTTCAAGTACGCTCGCCGCACTAGCGGTACCTGAGGCTGAATTAGATAGCATTGCTGAAATAGTTAACCAATTCGACCATGTTAATCATAACTATGGCCGAGAGCATGGTTATAATTTGTGGTTTGTGGTTACCGCCAGCGATGAGCAAGCATTGATCGAGGTGATAGCAAAAATAGAGCAGTTGACGGGCTACCCGGTCTTAGTTTTACCGATGGAAAAGTCTTATCACATAGACTTGGCATTCAATATTAACTTTGCTGAATCGCCTCGAGGTTGTCATTAATATGAACCTACTATCAAGCGAAAATCATGCTGAAACGATAAAAGAAGCCGCTTTGCCTGCGCCATTATCAGCGAGTCAGCAGGATGCGCTGCGTGCAATATTAGAAAGTGGTTTACCGCATGTCGCGCAACCTTACCTCAGTATTGCCAAGCAAATTTCAGCGACACAAGCACAAGTATTAGCACAAATAGCGCATTGGCAAGAAGATGGCTTAATTAAGCGCTTTGGCTTGGTGGTTAAACACCGTAAATTAGGCTTTAACGCCAACGCTATGGTGGTTTGGAATATTGCCGATCACCAGGTTAATGAAGTCGCCGCACTATTATCAAGTTGTACGGAAGTGTCTTTATGCTATCGACGTCCTCGTCGCTTACCTGATTGGCCATACAATCTATTCTGTATGATCCATGGCACCGATAGAGCGATTGTTTTAGCACAAATCGCCGCTATGACAAAAAAGTTCGCCTTGGAAGCGGTGCAAAAAGACATTTTGTTTAGTTTCAAAGCCTATAAGCAACAAGGTGCTCGGTACGGGAAAAGAGGCCTTAATAATGGATAAGTCGTCTCGTCATGCACATACCGAGTTAGCTGAGCTTAGTTTGTTAGATAAGCGACTCATTAACTTATTACAGCGTGGCCTTCCTATTACAGAACGCCCGTTTTTAGAGATTGCTGAACAGCTAAATAGCAGTGAAGATGAAGTGCTTGAACGCTTAAATCATTTAATGTCGAGTAAGGTATTAACCCGATTTGGCCCTATGTTTGATGCGGTTTGCTTAGGTGGTGCATTTACATTAGCCGCATTAGCGGTACCAGAAGACAGGTTTGAAGAAGTTACTCAACAAGTCAATAGTTTTGATGAAGTTGCACATAACTATCGAAGAACTCATCATTTTAATATGTGGTTTGTTGTTGGCGCTGAATCTGAAGCAGAAGTTAATCAAGTGATTAGCGATATTGAAGATAAAACCTCATTACCCGTACTTAATACACCAAAATTAGAAGAATTTTATGTCCAATTATACCTCCCCGCATAACCTACAGTTATCGTCTTTAGAGCGACAGTTCGTGTTGCTAACTCAGTCAGGTTTACCTATTGTTGCCCAGCCATATCAGTATGTTGCCGAGCAGTTGCAAATAACGGAGGCAGACGTGTTAGCGATGACCACTGATTTAAAAGAGCGTGGCATTATTCGTCGTATAGCGGCGGTGCCGAATCATTATAAATTGGGTTACCGATATAATGGTATGACGGTTTGGGATGTTGAAGATGAATACGTTAGTGAGTTTGGTCAAGCCGTAGGGCGTTTACCTTTTGTTAGTCATTGCTATTTACGTCCACGTCATTTACCGCAATGGAATTACAATTTATTTGCCATGGTACATGGGAAAACAACACAAGAAGTCCAGCAATACCGAACCCAAATCAAAGATTTGCTGATTAATGTTTTACAGGTACGAAATGATGATTCAGATCATGGGATAAAGCTGATGACTAATGATATCTTGACGAGCACAGAGATACTGAAAAAAACCGGCTTGCGACTAAAACGCTAGTGTAAATAAAAGCTTAAAAATGGCTAAGTTACATTGCATAGCTTAGACAATTTACCATTTAAAAGGATCAACGCAGATGTTTAGAATTTCACAATTATTAAAAACATTTTATGATGATTTACCGGCCAATAAGGCCCACAAAATGCCAGGGCCTGTGGTCATTTGGAATCTGATCCGACGTTGTAATTTACGTTGTAAGCATTGTTATTCAACGTCACTTGACATGGATTTCAACGATGAACTCTCCACCGAGCAAGTTAAAGCGACCATTGATGATCTAAAAGTGGCGCATGTGCCAGTGTTGATATTTTCCGGTGGTGAACCGTTATTACGTCCAGATATTTATGAAATTACCGCTTATGCCAAAGCAAAAGGCTTTTACGTTGCTTTGTCAACTAATGGCACTTTAATCAATGAAGATAATATTGCGCAAATTAAAGCCGCTGATTATCAATATGTCGGTATTAGTATCGACGGCCTCGAAGATTTTCATGATGAATTTCGTCGACAAGAAGGCTGCTTTCAAGAATCAATGAACGCTATTGATTTATGTAAAGCCGCGGGAATTAAAATTGGCATGCGTTTGTGTTTAACGCGTGATAATTTTGAAGATTTACCGAAAGTACTGGATTTAATGGAAGAGAAAAAGGTTGATAAGTTTTATCTATCTCACCTGAATTACTCAGGTCGGGGTAAACGTAGCGCAGAAAATGATGCTATGTTCAAAATGACCAAAGACGCCATGATTATGCTTTATGAACGAGCTTGGTCGCATATTACGCAAGGCATCGAAACGGATTTTGTCACCGGTAATAATGATGCAGATGGTGCCTTTATGTTGCAATGGGCTGAGCATAAGTTTGCTGACCAATTCCCAGAAAGAATTGCTAATTTAAAGCAACGATTAATTAATTGGGGTGGTAATGCCAGCGGCGTCAATGTTGCTAATATCGATAATACCGGCACTATTCATCCAGATACATACTGGTGGGGACATCCGATTGGTAATGTTAAGACTGAGAAGTTTTCTGATGTTTGGAAAAACACTCAAGACCCTTTAATGCTAGGTTTTAGGCAACAACCACGACCTGTGAAAGGGCGTTGTAGCGCTTGCAAGTATCTTGCTATTTGCGGTGGTAATACACGTACACGGGCATTTGCACAAACGGGCGATGTTTGGGCAGAAGATCCGGGGTGTTATTTAACGGATGCCGAAATAGGTGTTAGTAATAAATTCGAACAACGCGAAGATATCCCTTTTTTAGCGGTGTAATCGCACGCCAACTAACTTAGTTTAATTAACGCTAAGATATTGGAATATAATTTTATAAGGTTAATGATTTTTATTCTATAATCGAATAAAGAACAATAAGGTAATGTATAACATGGTGCAGTTATCCAAGGAAAATCAATTGAGTACAAATGTTTTGAATAACATAAATAGAAAGTCTACCTTACAGGCTGGTGAAGTAGCGCTTGTCGGTTCAGGCCCAGGCGACGCGGAATTATTAACTATTCGTGCCTTACGTTTTATTGAACAGGCCGATGTGGCTATTTATGATCGTTTAGTTAGCGATGAAATTATGGCGCTTTTACCAGCAGAATGTGAACGTTTTTATGTTGGTAAAGAGCAAGCAAAGCATTGTGTTCCGCAGGGTAAAATTAATGAATTACTGGTGCAATACGCTCAACAAGGTCGGAAAGTTTTACGCTTGAAAGGTGGCGATCCTTTTATCTTTGGTCGTGGCGGTGAAGAAGCTGAATTTTTATTAGAAAATGGCATCAGTTGTCACGTATGTCCCGGCATAACCGCGGCATCGGGTTGCACGACTTATGCAGGCATCCCACTTACCCATCGTGGTGTTGCACAAGGTTGTACTTTTATTACGGGTCATATGCAAAACGATGGACAACTTAATTTACCTTGGCAAAGTTTGAGCTGTGCAACGCAAACCGTGGTCTTTTATATGGGCATTAATACCTTGCCTAGTATCACTGAACAGTTGATCAAACATGGTCGTGATGCCAACACTCCAGCAGCACTGATTCGTAAGGGCACTCAACCCGATCAGCAAATTTTCCGTGGTGATCTCTCGACCTTAGCGGATTTAGTAACGCAGCATAATATTACCCCGCCAACACTTATTGTTATTGGCGATGTTGTTAACCAACTAACCGATGCTGCGCTGGCAAAACCGGGCTTTTTGGATGCAAAAGATTATCAAATGAAAATGCCATCGTCAGTAAAAGTAGGTTAGGTTTTATCTAATTTGATGCTGTTTACTCCTGTATTTATATGTGTGAAGTCATTATGGAAATAAAATTTACGTTATCAAAGCAACGACTCAACGTATTGAAAACGTTATGTTGTTCATCATTAGTGGTTTTTTCTTTGTTTGGTTATACACAAGAAATTGATAAAAAAGAAAAAAATGCTGAATCACTGTACCAAGAGCATTGTCAAAGCTGCCATGGCGTTGGCAGAATGGGCAGTATGGGACCGGCACTTTTTCCAGAAAATTTATCAAGGTTACGTAAAAATAAAGCCATTGAGGTAATTCAACAAGGCCGCGCAGCGACCCAAATGCCTGCTTTTGCTCAAAAATTAGATGTTCAACAAACTCAATTGTTAGTGGATTATATTTATACCAAACCGGACGAACAGCCGCAATGGACAATGGCTGATATCAATGCAAGCAATATTCAACATTTCGATCAAAATCAATTAGGTGATAAGCCGTTGTTTGATGCAGATTTAATGAATTTATTTATTGTTGTCGAACTTGGCGATCATTCCGCGACCTTGCTAAATGGTGATACTTTTGAAGCGATAACGCGCTTTAAAACCCGTTTTGCCTTGCATGGTGGGCCAAAGTATTCACCTGATGGTCGCTATGTTTATTTTGCGTCACGCGATGGCTGGATAAGTAAATACGACATCTATAACATGAAGATGGTGTCAGAAGTACGAGCGGGAATTAATACCCGAAATTTGGCAGTTTCTTCAGACGGTAAGTACGCCATCGTCGGGAACTATTTACCGCATAATGTCGTTATTCTGGATACTAAAGACTTATCACCAATTAAAACTATTGAAACAATCGACAGTGAAGGTATAAGTTCACGCGTTAGCGCGGTATATAATGCCCCGCCACGTCATAGCTTTATTGTTGCATTAAAAGATGTCAAAGAAGTCTGGGAAATACCTTATAGCGACAAAGGCGGCGTAGAGGTTTATAAAGGCTGGGCGCACGATTATCGTAAAGATAGCGGCGAGGGAAAAGTTGAAAACTGGCAAGTTACAGCGCAGTTTCCTATCCGTCGTATTCGCACCGAAGATTATTTAGATGACTTTTTCTTTGACCCTGAATATATCAATCTCATTGGTGCGTCGCGTGATAGCCATAATGGTCAAGTTATTAACCTTGATGCCAAGAAGAAAGTAGCCACTATTGCTATGGCCGGTATGCCACATTTGGGCTCAGGCATTACTTGGGATTATCAAGGCAAAACTGTGTTTGCATCGCCTAATATCAAAGAAGGGCGTGTGTCTGTTATTGATATGGAAAACTGGAAAGTGATCAAAGAGATAGAAACTCAAGGTCCGGGGTTTTTTATGCGCAGTCATAGCAATTCGCCTTATGCTTGGGTTGATGTGTTTTTTGGCCCGAATAAAGACAAAGTTCATGTGATTAATAAAAGTACATTAGAGATTGTAAAAACCTTAGTGCCCGTGCCAGGTAAAACTGCCGCTCATGTTGAATTTACTAAAGATGGTAAATACGTATTATTAAGTATTTGGGATAATGACGGCGCTTTAATTGTTTATGACGCCAAGACATTGAAAGAAATTAAACGTTTGCCGATGAAAAAACCCTCAGGAAAATATAACGTTTTTAATAAGATAAATTATGAAAAGGGCACCAGTCACTAACCTAAACAGGTAAGCGAAGGCTGCTAATATTAAAAAAGCTTAACATGAAAATGGTAAGCTTTTTTGTTGCTATGGTCATATTTAAAAGCTGTTATTAAAGTGCTTTTAAAACATCCAATACTACTTGATGATGATCTTTAGTTTTGAACTTATTAAAAACATGACTGATTTTTCCATCTAAACCCACCAAAAAACTTAAGCGATGGATACCATCGTATTCGCGGCCCATAAACTTCTTTAAACCCCAAACGCCAAAAGCATCGGCAACACTGTGATCAGGATCTGATAATAAGCTGAAATTGAGTTCATCGCGTTGGCAAAATTTAGCTAACTTTTTTGGTTCATCTGGACTAATGCCAAACACTTGGGTGTTTAACGCATCTAAATCGGCCTTATGATCTCGAAGCCCTTGCGCTTGAACGGTACAACCTGGCGTCATGGCTTTAGGATAAAAATAAACTAAAACCTGCTTTTTACCGATAAAGTCTGCAAGATTAATATCTTGGGCATTTTCATCTTTTAAAGTGAATAGTGGCGCGTTATCGCCGACAACTAATGTGTTCATTGGCTCTCTCTAAAATAAGTTTGATTGAATTTTCTTTATACAACCTTGTACATCAAATTGTTCGCATAATTGTACAAAGTCACTTTCAAGTTTGTCGATACTGGTTTCTTCCATCAGTGCAATTAATAATGAAGCACTCATATGATTGTTTTTCTGATTAATTTCAGACTTTAACGACGATACGTCAATATTGCGAGTGGCAAAGAATGCCGTAACGGCTTTTAATACACCGGGTTGATCGATACCAGCATAATCGACTTGATAATGATGGACGAAATCTTGCTCGCGATAACCTGAGGTCCTTTTCATCATGGTAATAAGTTCAAGCTCATGAGCGACAGCGGGTAGCTTGCTTTCTAATTGATGAATCGCTTTATTTGTACCCATAAGCAGCATGATCAAGGTGAACTCTAAACCGAATATCGCCATTCTGCTATCAAGAATGTTACAGCCGCACTCGCTAGCTAATTTGGTTAGCTCACTAACACTACCTGTGCGATCTGGCCCCATGGCTGTCAATACTAAATATTCGCTCATCAATAAACCTAGCTGTCATGAAAAAACGATATTGTAACGCATCTCTGGTTACTAAAGCTAACCAGAGCGGTGGTTCTTTTATTTTAATTTCAACTACACGCCATTTTTTAATGACCAGGTTATAAACTCACAAGGTAGTCAATACCATGGTTTAGTGCGTAGCTAATAGTGCATTTACCGGTGATTTTTTAATGATAATGGCTGACAGAATATGGCTGATTCAGGGGATTAACCGAGGTATCTAACCGTCATTTTCGATTAAAAATTTAATAATAATAGATATCGGAGTTAGGTTAACGCAATATCCATAATGTTTTTTAGCTCATTCGCCTGTTTTGGCGAGCAATCAACCAGATGAATAATTTGTAAAAAGCTAAACGTTTCAATAAATAATAAACAATTACCGGTTGTTTTTTGCACGTTGTTAGTCGTAATGCATCAATATCGAAAATTGTTACAAAAATTAAGCCGATAATTGTTCTTAATAGTAGTATTCTGCCTCGCTTTAGATTAGATTTGCCGCCTTAAATTTACAGTTAACCAGAGCGCCTTATGTTAGAAAATACTCTCCCTCAACTCGAACAACTGATTGAAGACATTATTAGTAAAAATAGCCAACTAAAAAGTAAAGTGGTAGAACTAGAGCAGCAAAAATCTGCACTTGTTGATGAAAACGAAATCTTGCAACTTGAAGTTCTTGAAGGCGAAGAAAAACAAAGCCAAACAAACGATGTGCTATCGAGCTTATTAGGTAAATTGCAAAGTGTCGATGAGCCAAATTAATGCTCGCTGAAGACACTAAAGGTATTGTGATCAAAATTATGGGCAAGCAGCATCAATTTTCTTGTGCAAATGAAGATGCTGAGCACTTAAAGCAAGCCGCGGATAAGCTCGCCGTTATGTGTGAGGATATTAAAAAGAATACAGCTGCAGTGAGTAGTGAACGCGCGTTATTAGTGGCGTCTATTAACTTAAGTTATTCCTTGTTAATGGCAAATGAAAAAATAGCAGGTGATCACCATCGTCAAAATGCGCTTATTTCTAAGTTAAAACACGCGTTGTAAACACTTGTATTTTACCATATTGCCGCGATTGATGAATTTATCTGGCGGCAGTATTAACAACTTTTTGGCTAGTAGCATAAAGTTGTTTTATTTAGGAATTTTTCCCTATGGCAGAAGCCAGTATTGAATTTAAAGGCTCAAGTTTCACCCTGTCTGTTTTACATTTGAAAACCTCAATATTAGCGGATATTAGTGCGGACTTAGCAAAAAAAGTAGCGCAAGCACCTGATTTTTTTTACTTAGTACCCGTGGTGGTGAGCATTGAAAAACTCGATTGTTCAGTTGATTATCAAGCGATAAAATTATTAGTAGAAAGCTTTGATTTTACTTTTGTAGGTTTTACCGGTGCGATTACCAAAGAGCAACGCAATGTTATTCGTGAGCTTGGTTTTTCATTTGTTAACACTACCAAAAATAGTATTTTAGAAAAATCAATTACCACCACAGTGCCTGCTGTAGAAAACATACCAGCCGTTGTCGCTGCGACACCTACACCGTTATATACCGACAAAATACACCGAGGCCAAATTCGTTCTGGCCAACAAGTTTATGCCAAAGCGCAAAATTTGGTGGTTATTGGCTCAGTTTCAGCCGGAGCTGAAGTGATTGCTGATGGCAACATACATGTGTATGGCGCGTTACGTGGCCGCGCTATTGCCGGTGCAACAGGTCATCACAAAGCACAAATATATTGCCAAAATCTCGAGGCCGAACTGGTGTCGATTAATGGTAACTATTGGCTGAGTGAGTCTATGGAGCAACATTGGGGAGCACCGGCATTTATACATTTGACCGACAGTGAACTGACGTCGTCAAAACTTACTTAGCATTTAACTTATTACATTTAATTCATAAAGGATATTCGGTCTATGGCACGAATAATAGTTGTTACATCTGGTAAAGGCGGTGTGGGTAAAACTACATCAAGTGCAGCCATTGGTCTTGGTTTGGCATTGAAAGGTCATAAAGTAGTATTAATTGATTTTGATATTGGCTTGCGTAACCTTGACTTGATCATGGGGTGTGAACGCCGCGTGGTTTATGACTTTGTTAACGTAATTAATGGTGAGGCAACCCTAAACCAAGCACTAATTAAAGATAAGCGCGTGAGTAGTTTGTCAATATTACCCGCCTCGCAAACACGTGATAAAGACGCATTAAACAAAGAAAACGTCGGTAAGGTGTTAGAAGAGCTGGGTAAAACCTACGACTATATTATTTGTGATTCACCTGCTGGTATCGAAGCCGGAGCCATGATGGCGCTTTACTATGCTGATGAAGCTATAGTTACCACCAATCCTGAAGTATCATCCGTACGTGATTCTGATCGAATTTTAGGCATGCTAGCGAGTCGTTCACGTCGAGCTGAGTTAGGCTTAGAGCCAATAAAAGAGCACTTATTATTAACACGTTATTCACCAAAACGTGTTGAAGAAGGTGAAATGCTCAGTGTTGAGGACGTTGAAGATATTCTTTCAATCCCTCTGTTAGGGGTTATCCCCGAGTCACAAGCTGTGCTTAAGGCGTCTAATGCTGGCGAGCCCGTTATTTTAGATACGGAAAGTGATGCTGGCAAAGCGTACCAAGATGTCGTGGATCGTCTTTTGGGGGAAACTGTAGAATTTAGATTTTTAACTGCCGAGAAAAAAGGCATTTTCAGTCGTATGTTTGGAGGATAACATGGCACTTTTGGATTATTTTTTACGTAAAAAAGAAAAACAGGTAACCACGGCGTCTAAAGCAAAAGAGCGTTTACAAATTATCGTTGCTCATGAGCGTAATAATCGCAATAAGCAGCCTGATTATTTACCACAACTGACCGAAGATATATTAGTCGTTTTACGTAAGTATATTCACGTTTCGGATGAAAGTTTTTCGATCAATCTTGATAATAAAGATGGTGACTTAAACGTGTTAGAGCTTAATATTGAATTACATGATGAACAAAAAACTAATTAGCGAAATTATTTGCTTGATGTAAATAACAATAGCGCCAAAGCAGGCGCTATTTTTGTTTAACAGTGACTAAAAGCTGGCAGGACGGCTATCTTGCATCAGTAAATCAAGTTCTACTTGTGCTTTTTTGGGCTTCGCTAAATCCGTTATTTCAATCATTTCACAACCATCTCTGACCATTTCTGCAATCAGACTAGGGTAATGACGACAATCTTCAGGCCGATCTAAATATATACTACAGGTATACTTATCTTTTTCACTCGGACTGGCTTTGGGGGCGATATCGAGAAAAGGACACCGTGTTAGCCTTAGCCCTGATTTAGGATCAAACCATATTTCATTGTGCTTCACATATTCGAAAATATCAGGGTTAAATATTTCCCAAAGGTCAATTTCTTCTTGCGTCGCACTCAGGTCGCCATCACCATATTTGATGCAACATTTTCCACATTGATTGCAATCTTTCATAGCATACTCTTTGATGGTTCTAACTTTGACTTAATCAGCCAGAGTAACCTAGCGTTACTCATTGGCATTACTATTCAATATGATATTGCTGTTATGGCTGTAAATAGCGCTCAAAGAACTCTACTACGCTAGATTCTGCTTTTTCTTGGTCTAATTGCCAAAGACGCGTATGTGCGCCGCCTTCTGCACGCCAAAACTGCTTAGGTTGCTTAGCGGCGGCAAATAAGCGTTCGCCGTGATGAAAGTTGACCGTGGTATCGGCCGTACCATGCATAATATAGACTGGACGTGGCGCTATTTGGGCAATATAGTTTTCAGGATCGGTTTCTTCACTGGTTAAATTACCACGCCATTCAAAAAACAATTCAACTAATGGCATCAGCGGATAACGCGGTAAACCATAAATAATTTTTGCTTGTTCGGCCAGTGCGTCCATAGCGTTAGCATAGCCACCACTAAAAACGCCGACTTTGATGCGAGGGTCGTTAGCCATAACGATAATACTAGTTGCTGCGCCCATCGAAAAACCCATAACCCCAATGGAGTCAAAACCTTTTACTTCGGCTAAATAGTCGAGCGCTGCTAACACATCTTTCTTTTCATGAAAGCCCATAGTCGACAATATGTTAGGGTCTTGACGAGGGTGGCGTAAGTCAATGGCTAACACACTGTAACCTGCACTAATTAAAGGTTTTGCATAGCGCATACCTTCGTGGCGACTCGCGGTTCTACCATGGACTAATAATATGACATGTTCAGCATTCTCAACAGGCATAAACCAAGCCGGTATCGTGAAGCCGTCTACGGTTTCAAAACTGACTTCTTCAAAGTTAATCTCTTGTGTGCTTGGGTCTCCGCAAAAAACAAAGTGCTCAACACTACATTCAGTAAGCGCTAACTGCAGTATTTTAGAAGAGAAAAACCATGCGCTGCCAATATAAGCAAGCGTAATGATCATAACGATTGATATTATTATTTTTTTAATCATCATGTTGACCTTTAATTCGACCTTTTAATCGCAAAAGCCACGTCTGGCTGCGAACATCAAAACCATGTTGATGTTCGCTCTCACGCATTGCTCGTGGCTAACTTAATGTTACAGTGAGATAATGCTTTTTTTATCTATTTCGATTGCTGCATCTAATGACGCTAATATTTCAGCACGTTCTTTTAATTTCGTACCGTGATGAGCCGTCATGTTAAGCGTTTGCATTTGTTTAGCGACCGCTTGGGCCGTTAGCATTAATTGCTCTGGCTCAACCACAACATCAAGAAAGCCAGCAACAGTGGCCGCTTCTGGCGAAAATAATTCAGCGTTAATTACCGCGCGCGTTAGATAGTTAGTCGGTAAACGGTTACGCGCAATTTCAATACCGGCATTATGCATTGTCATGCCAATTGCGACTTCATTTAATCCTATTTTAAAGTTACCAGCACAACCGATACGGTAATCACAGCTCAGCATTAAAAATGCACCTTTAGCGATGGCATGGCCATTACAAGCGCCAATAATAGGGGTTGGAAAGGCTAACATTCTACGGGCAAGTTGTGAGCCTTGTGTGACCAGGGCAATGGCCGATTCTGGACCTGCTTTCATGGTTTTAAGATCGAATCCACCTGAAAATATGCCAGCTTGACCGGTTAAGATAACAATAGCTTTTTCTTGTTCTGCGTGGTCTAAAGCCGTGTTTATTTCCGTGATAACTTCTGGCGATATTGCGTTTACTTTACCGTTATTTAATGTAATAACATGCACATTATTTTCAATTGTTACGTTGATCATTTCCATTTTCTTACCTTTAAATTCGTTCATTATTTATTGTTGTTTATCCAAGGACATAATCATCATACCAAACGAGGCAATAAATTGGTCCGATTAGTATGATATAAATTTCTTATCCTTGTTTGCTGGCTAATTGATAGGCGGGTCTTTGCTGTATAGCGCCAAGATAACGTTTAATATGTGTTCTATCGTCGATTAGCTTTAAACTACCGGCTATTTCTAAGATTATTGTCATCATAATATCTGCGGCAGTAAAGCTTTCACCAGCAAAATACGTTTGTCGGCTTAAGGTGTTATCAACATATGAAAAATCTAGAGCAATTTCTTTTGCGATATAGTGATCAAGCGGGGATGTTCCTGCGCGCTTTTCCATTGCCATCAACAGTGTTGAAATAACCGGCAAAGCTAAAGAACCTTCAGCAAAGTGCAACCATTCTAAGTACTGATAGTATTCAGGACTGTTTTTCGCTGGTCGCAACTGCTCTGACGCACTTTGGTTTAGAATGTACTCCATAATTGCACCAGATTCACAAAGGGTAATATTATCGTCAACAATAATAGGGGCTTTTGCCAACGGGTGAATAAGTTTTAAACTTTTCGGAGCCAAATTAGATCTCGCATCACGTTGATGTTTGACCAAGATATACGGCATTTCAAGTTCTTCAAGTAACCATATAACTCGTTTTGAGCGTGATTTATTTAAATGGTGAACAGTGATCATAAAAAATTAATTCCTGTGGTTATTCTTTAGTTGGTTCAACACCAAGCCTGACAGTGTTAGATTTTTTTTTGTGCTGAATGAAATTTAAGCTGTAAAGTTTTTACTAAAACCCCAGCGGTAAATAGCATAATTAGGGTATAAATAGCGGGCGTAAAAGACATTTTATAATTAGCCAGTAACGTTAATGCCATAAACATCGACAAGGTACTGTTTTGTAAACCTACTTCAATGGTAATTGACGTGGTTTGCGCTGGGGATAATTTTAACCATTTACTCGAGTAATATCCTAGCGCCATAGTGGAAATATTTAATAATAACGCCACTGGGCCGGTAGCAATAAGTGCGGGGATCACAATGTCTTGCTGAATATAAGTTAAAAAAATAATTAATAAGGTTAAGAATAATATACCAAATTTTGACACATGAACCTGCGAGCTTGCGGCCAGTTTTGGTACAAAAGCTTTGATCAGCATACCGATTGCAATCGGTATTATGGTGAGTTTCATTAGACTGAACATAGTGGCCACTATGGGTAATTGAAGCTCGCTACCTTGGCCCATAAAATGATTAAGGGAGAAATTTAACACCACAGGGATGGTGAATACGGTAATAACACTAGCCACTGCTGTCATCGTGACAGAAAGTGCCACATCACCTTTTGCCAAATGACTGAACATATTTGATGTTGTGCCGCCAGGGCAAACCACTAATAACATAACGCCGACGGCATACTCTGGCTCTAAGGGCATGACGGTTGCCAAGGTAAAGCCAATAAGTGGTAAGAAAATCAATTGATTTAACAGCCCAATTGACACTGCTTTCGGGGCTTTGGCAACACGTTTAAAATCATTAGGTACCAGTGATAACCCCATACCCATCATAATTAAAAAGATACAAATTGGAATAACCTGTGTTTTTACTAACGTGACTAATTCAGTACCTTGCATCATTACCTCGTCGAGAAATTTATTTCAATTGTTTGAACTAGTTAATAACTAAAACGATATTATTTGCCCAACTGACGCGTCAGCTTTTCCTAATCGAATCTTTTGATAAATATCATCAATTGCATCAGCGTTTGATGAATGTTCGATGGTGATTATGGTTCGACAGAATTTGATGTAACCTTGCAGCGATTGCGCAATTTTACTCATGGTTTCAAGCGTTCCCCAGTCACTTGTACGCCTCTTAAGTTGTGTCGGTGCAAAGAAAAAGGTGGGTGACACACCGGGCAGTGTGCTTTTGGTGGATAATTCATTTGGTATAAGGTCATCATGATGAGTAGCGCCGACACGGCACGAATATCGCAGTCGCTCGGCAAAATGTCTATGTATAGCGGCTAATGTTTTTTGACTGCCAGCCATGTCGACTAAAATGCTCGAAGTGTTGCTATTTAGATTGGTGATTTCGTCATAACTGATCACTTTATCGTAACAACCCAGGTTTTCGACAAATTTTCGATTGCTGTTTGACGTAATGCCAATGACTGGTAGTTCGCCTCTTTCCTTAATCACAAAGGCTAACGCAATACTGGTTTTGCTTGACGCGCTGGTCACTAAATATTGCTTTGCGCCAAAATAGTTTTGCTCAAACATAAAGTCTTCAATCAGCCATGATGTGGTAAATAGTCCGCGGACTAACAGGTCGAAATCTTCATTTTCTTTTTGATAAAAAGGGTTTTTAGCGACCCGCTCGAACGAGGCATAAAGGGGGGACAAACCTGCCCGATGTTCACTGATATCAAGAAAGCCATTTTCGCTGACTTTACCCGCTAAAACCTTCACATGACTTGTCATGGGAACAAAACCCCAAACGCGTTCGCCAACACAAATCTGCTGACAGTTAGATAGTATAACTTCTGAATATCCCATCGCGGGTATGCGGCCCCAATGTTGCTCCGCAGGGAAAAAATTCCAATAGCCTAAGGCTTCACCGGAAACACCGTAGCTAATGTTATTAGCGGTCAGGGCAAATTTATCAACTTTCAATATTACTTCATTTGCTGCGAGATTAGTGTCGATATCAACCGTAATTTGCCGAGTGTTTGCTAATTTTAATTTTTCTACTTCAAATGCCTTTACCTTAATAGTGCTCATTGGCGTCCCTTCATTGGTTAAATAATATTAAAAAAATTAACTAAAAAATGCCACGGCGTTATCAAGTGTATCTCGCTCGGTTTTAGTGTTGTTAACGGCTGCGCTGTCATCGGCGTAACCAAAAGACATACCAAACAAAACGCCTCTTTCATCCGGTAGTTTTAAAATTTCTCGTATCGGATCGGGAAACTGACCTAATGCACCTTGCATGCAATTTGAAATGCCATGTTCGGCCATTATTAACGACAATGTTTGCGCATAAATACCTAGATCTACCGCGCCCATGATGTCTAAGTACTTATCCATGGTGAAAAATACTGCGTGAGGCGCATCAAAAAATTGCCAATTGCGCACCATCGCCATTTGTCGTGCTTTTTTGTCTTCTCTGGCAATACCCACTGAGCTATACAGTGCGTTAGCAGCGCCAAACTGCCGTTCTCGATGAATTCCGCCATATTGAGCGGCCCAGTTAAAATCTGGGTTAGGTGCAGCGCCACTCATCAGTAGTTCAATAAACTTTGTTTTTAAATCATCTTTTACTTGCCCTGAAACGACGCAGGTTTGCCAAGGTTGCACATTACAATTTGAAGGGGAAAGCTGGGCATGGGTAAAAATAAGCGCTAACGTTTCAGCAGGAACGGGCTTATCAATAAATGCTCGTACTGAATGGCGTGCTTTCAAGATGGATTCAATAGACATATTGCGGACTCTTAAGTGATTAAAAGGAAAACGTTAAAGGTTGGTTAAACCCTGAATTTACGAAGAAATGTAATTTATAGGGCCTCTGTCGTAGTGGATAAGTAAACACATAGCAAAGTTGCAGTTAGCGCTAGCCAAAACTAGGTTAACTGCAACTGAGGTATGCTACGACTTAAAATTCATACGAAAGGGTTGCACCAAACGTACGTGGTTGGTTCGGGTAACCATTAAAGCTGCCAGCCTGAATTGGTGGCGGGAATGATGATAAGAAATATTCATCATTATTTAAATTACGTACCCAAACTTGTACCGCAAGGCCGTTTTCAAAGTTTAAACCCGCACTGGCGTTAAATGTACCCACTTCACGGGTGATTGACTCAGGTACATTTTCTACAATGTGAACCTCGCTTTCGTATAGATAATCTGTACGAACATAACCAAAAGCACCGTTTGATAGTTCAAAGTTGTAGGTAATACCAGCGGTAATACTTTGTTCATGGATACCAGCAGGTTTTTCGCCTGATAAATCTATTGGGCCGTTTAAACCAGATGCACCTTTAAATGAATCATAAACAGGGTCAAGGAATGTACCTGCTAAGGTCAGTGACCAATTTTCTGTTGGATTATAAACTGAATCAAACTCAAGTCCTTTAGTGCTCTGCTTACCTGCGTTCGCTAAAACAAAGCCAGTACCAATGAATATAGACGATTGGAAACCATCAATCGTTTGGTCGAAGACTGTCACGTTAAAGGCACCTTTACTAAAACGCGCTTTCATGCCAAGTTCATAAACCGTTGCTTCTTCTGGTGATGCGTAACGGCCACCATAAACCTGATTTGGCTGATCTAGACCAGCGCTCTCTAAGGCTGCTTGATCAGCGGCAAATGGACTCGCATTACGTGATAGGTTCCAAGAGGTTGCTTTAAAACCTGTTGCTGCAGAAGCAAATAAATTGATATTGTCATTCAGCTCATAAGCTAAGCGCATTGACCAAGTTGTTTTACTGTCATCTGATTTATTGCTTTCAACTGCATTAGGTAATTCAAGCATGGGCGGTAAAAACTGTAAACCTTTCAAGGTGGGTACAGCGGGTGCAAGTTGTGGAATAAAGCCAATAGGAACACCAAAAACTGTCGCCTCGGTATCGAAATCTAATGCTGACAGCACGTCAGTATGATTTCTGGTGATGGTAACTTCTTTTTCATCTTTGGTATAACTGATGCCGAAAATTGCCGTTAGATCATCTGAAATATGATAATCAAAGTTAGCAAATAATGAATAAGCGTCGTTGTCTTGATTAAACTCTGAGTTTACAGCGGACTCTCCTGAAAAGAATGTACCTGGTGCAAGCCCGTATGCGCCTTCAATACCGCCTAATAAACCCGCAGCTCCACCTGCTGCTAATAAAACATCAAAGTAATTTCTTATGTCATCTCCGTAGCTAAGCGTGTCGCCCGTATCTACTTCTTCATGGAATATGTAGGCGCCAAACATCCATTCCAATGTTTGAACGCCAGTTGATGTTAAGCGAAATTCCTGAGTAAAGGTATCAATGTCGGTGTGGCCATCTTCCGTTAAAATATCTAACGAGGTGTAGTCAACATCGTTATTAAAACCGGATTTATTGTTGCGAAAAGAGCTAATTGATGTAAAAGCATAGTTATCAAAATCAACATCGACTTGAACAGAAATACCGCCGTCTTCGACATTGTTAACAGGATCTGAATTCAACGATGACTGATAAGTAAACGGGTCAGAGTCATCAAGGACAACACCTCCTAATGCTCTCACTGCTCCGGTGGTCGGGCCGTTAATAATATCAGCAACAGTACAACAGGCTTCATCAATTTCGCTGTAATCTGCAATAATTCGAACAGTTATGTCCTGAGTTGGTTCATAAAGTGCTTGACCACGAATATTCCAGCGGTCACGGTCGTTAACTTCACCTAAACCAACAACACTATCGGTAAAACCATCGCGAGTATTAAAGCCGCCAGATAAACTCAACGCTAAGGTATCAGATACGCCATTGGTGACATAACCTTTCATGGTGCGTTGGTTAAAGTTACCAATACCTAATTCAATCTTACTTTCAAGATCATGAGAAGGTGCTAAGGTACGAACGTTGATAACACCTGCTGAGGCATTTTTACCAAACAGGGTACTTTGTGGCCCACTAAGGACTTCTATTTGTTGTAGTCTGGGTAAGTCGCCAATTTGAGCCGCGGCTCTTGAACGATAAACACCATCAATAAAAACACCTACAGAGGGTTCTATTCCGGTGTTATTGGTACCATTACCAAAACCACGAATGGCGAAATTTGTGTTTACAGAGCGTTGTAATGGCGTCACGCGTAATGTTGGAACCAGTGTTTGTAAATCATTCATGTCCATTACTTTAGTTTGTTCTATGGCCTTGCCACTGATAACCGTAACGGCCACAGGTGACTCTTGCAAGCCTTGTAAACGTTTAGACGCTGTGACATAAATTCTTTCTATACTTTCTTCATCTTTTTGTGCGCTGGTATTTTCTTCTTGAGCGTTCGCTGCTGAGCTTAATGCCCCTGTAATGGCAAACGCGAGTAAAGAGTGTCTAAAAGCTTTTGATTTATTATTATTCATTTACTTCCCCAATACTGACTAGTAATTATTAACTAACCTTGTTAATACATTGTTTTATATGAAATATTCATGACGCTTAAGCGTTCTTATTTGTATCTGTAAACATATAACTTTGTAAAGTTAACCTTGTTCAATAACAACAAGGGCGCTGTTCAAAAACTTATTTTCGATGCTGAAAATAACTGGCTACCACTCATAATGAACAATTAATCACCAACTCATGCTAAGTGCAGCGATAAAATTAAACCAATCAATTATTTTAATAGATAGCTATTCATAAAAAGAATAGCGTTGTGTGTTATGTATTAATTGACGATTAATGTTTGATGAAAAATGGTTAAAAATTCTGAAAGGTAAATGATGTAGTATAAAATAATTTAATACAGGGGTATTAGTATTATTCATTTGGATAATACACTCTGGTGATTTAGCATACAGAAATAGAAAATACTGTCTTGGGTGAGAGAAAATCACCCAAAATGACAATTAAACATAATTATTTGGAGAGCTACCGTGTTGGAATATAAAGCACCCATTCGTGATGTAAAGTTCGTTATGCAAGAGTTACTTGATTGTGAAAGCCACTATCAGCATTTAGGCTATGAAGATGCAAGTATCGATATGGTTGATGCCATTATTTCTGAAGCGGCAAAATTAACCGAACAGGTAGTTGCGCCATTAAATCAAATTGGTGATCAGCAAGGCTGTACGTGGACTGATGGCGTTGTTACCACGCCAGACGGTTTTAAAGAAGCATACCAACAATATGTTGAAGGGGGATGGCCAACGTTATCTCAATCACAAGAGTTTGGTGGTCAAGGCTTACCGCATTCATTAAATATTAGCATTGCTGAATTGTTCTCAAGTGCGAATCATAGCTTTGCAATGTATCCAGGGCTAAGTCATGGGGCTTTAGCCACTATAGAAGCACATGGTACAACAACCCAAAAACAACAGTTTATGCCAAAGCTTGTCGAAGGTAGTTGGACAGGAACTATGTGTTTAACAGAACCGCATTGTGGTACAGATTTAGGCATGCTGCGCACGAAGGCTGAGCTAAACGATGATGGCAGTTATTCATTAACCGGCACGAAAATATTTATTTCGGCGGGCGAACATGACCTTTCTGATAATATTGTTCATATCGTTATTGCTCGTATACCGGGTGCACCCTCAGGCAATAAAGGTATTTCTTTATTTATTGTGCCGAAATTTAATGTCAATGACGACGGTACAATAGCGGATAGAAACGGTGTAAGTTGTGGTTCGATTGAGCACAAAATGGGCATTAATGGTAATGCCACTTGTGTGATTAATTTTGATAGCGCTAAAGGCCATTTAATTGGCGAACCAAATCGTGGTCTTAACTGCATGTTTACCTTTATGAATGCTGCACGTATTGGCGTTGCAAGTGAAGGTGTTGCTGCTGCAGAGGCTTCATTTCAAGGGGCGCTCGCTTATGCCAAAGATCGTTTACAAATGCGCTCAATCAGTGGAGTAAAAAATCCGGATGGTCCAGCTGATCCTATTATCGTTCATCCAGATGTTCGTAGAATGTTGCTGACCCAGAAGTCTATCGCAGAAGGTGGTAGGGCACTTATTTCATATTTAGCGCAACTTGTTGATATCGGGCATGCGGAAAAAGACCAGGCGAAAAAAGCAGACGCAGAAACTAAATTAGCACTATTAACCCCTATTGCTAAAGCGTTTCTTTCTGAACTAGGTTTTGAGTGTACTAGCCACGGCGTACAAATATTTGGTGGTCATGGCTTTATCAAAGAATGGGGTATGGAGCAATTAATGCGCGATACCAAAATTAGCTGTATATATGAAGGCACGACCGGTATTCAGGCATTAGATTTGCTGGCACGTAAAATTATTGGCTCTAAAGGTGAGGTGTTAAAACCATTCGCCAAAGATGTTAGCTCTTTTTGCCAAGAGAATATGAACGATGCTGATATGGCTGAGTTTATTCAACCTATTATGGCTTATGCACAAGAATGGCATGAAATTACAGTAATCGTTGGTGCAAAAGCTATGATAAATCCAGATGAAATTGGCGGGGCGTCTGTCGATTACTTGATGTTCTCGGGTTATGTTACCTTAGCGTACTTCTGGGCTAAAATGGCCAAAGTTGCCCAAACTAAACTGGCACAAGGCACAGATGATAAAGCTTTTTATCAAGCAAAAATTAAAAGCGCTCAGTTTTTTATTCAGCGTATGTTACCTCGAGCAAAAGGCCATGCAGCGTGTATTAATAACGGTGTCGATTCAATGATGGCGCTTAGTAGTGAAGACTTTGTATTTTAATTGATTCACTGACATGTTGATAGTCAGTAGTCATTTTTAATACGTAATGTGTAAACACATTTCAGGACGGAACACTGTTAAAATAAAAGCCCTCGACGCAAGTTGTGGGCTTTTTTTGTTATTTTATTTTATGTCAAGTAAGTATTTATATTCAAGTGACGAATGCTTTGGGTTGATTATGTGACACTACGATTGGTGATGATTATAACAATGTTATGCGAGGAGAAATGTTGTTGCTGAAAGAATATTAGCTGTCATTGTTTAGCAATAGGTTGCTGTGACTACTCTGCACATAACGTCACTTTCTCTCACCTAGCTTTCCATCAAATAAATGTCTAACTTTGTACGGATATGCTATTCATAAATGAAGTTTTTTGAACGAATGATGTTTAAACTTAAGCGTTAAATGGTGATATTTTTATTTTACTGAGGCTAAAAATAAACGCTGAGATAAAAGTAAATAAAGAGTTTAAATTTACTCACTTATTTGTAATTATAGTGTAACTAAATTCGTCAATAGTGCTGAAAAAACAACCTCTGTGATTATAAAGTAATGGGGGATTTATATTGATGTGTTTTTATTTTAACAAGGATTTTTAAGTGATTGATAATCAAGATTTAAAAGATGTTAGGTCGGTTCTATTTATCTGTATGGGCAATATTTGTCGCTCACCGAGTGCCGAAGCGGTTTTCCGTCAGAAAGCACATGCACTTGCTTTGACGATAGACTCTGCAGGAATAGTGGGCTCACATGCACGTGAAAAGCCTGATCATCGAGCACTCAAGGCAGGTATTGCCCGTGGTTACTCGTTTGATAATATTAAAGCACGTAAAGTTACCGTCCAGGATTTCGACAATTTTGATTTGATATTAGCAATGGATAATCAAAATGTGAAAGATCTAATGAAAATAGCGCCACAAAATCTTCAATATAAAATAGCGCTATTTTTGGATTATGCTGAAAACGTTGAAGATCAAGAAGTACCAGATCCTTATTACGGCGGCGCTAAAGGTTTTCAGTTTGTTTTAGATTTAGTTGAAGATGCCAGTGATGGCTTAATTAAACGCTTAACAAATCAGTAACACCAGCACTGTTCAATTATTTGCCACCATATATTTGAACGCACTTTTAGTCTAATATTGATAAACGGTTGCTCAAATTTACTTTGATATTTTTGTATGTAAGAGTTTTGTAAAGTTTAATCGGCAGTCTAGCCTCATTACTATTGGCATTGGTCTAACTAAGAATACTAAAGTATGACTTGGCTCTTGAAAAAATTCAGTTTCCAACAATTTCGCCCGCACTTTTGAAGAGATAAAGCTATTCTCTTGTAAATCAATTAAAAAGTGCAAGAGAAAATATTGTTGTAACTTGGCATACGTTGAGGTGTCAATATTGATAATAGCCTTTACATTGTTGACGCGCCCATGTCCGAATACTGCAGAGTGTCACTAATCACATAACCTCATTGGTTCATCAAAATTCAAGCATTACTCAGCCATGCTGAGGGCTAAGTCATTGAACGATACGACTAGTATCACCCTAATGATGACTCAAATAAAGCAGACACACTAGTGAATTTAAGTAATAGCAACGGCTTGAATAATAAACTATTTCATTTGAATATAATGCTATTCATCTACGCTGATAGGTTGTTGGTAGGTAACCAAGCTAATTTGTGTTAGTTGCTAGCGTTAGCTGATATGTATTTGTATAAAGTTGCCTAGAATAACAACCAAAACTCAACAATTATTATTTACATTAGAGGAACAAAAAGCATAAATAATATTTTACAGGGTCTTTAGTCTCAGCTGTTGAATTTACCTTTATTACATAGTAAAGCGTGGCAATAAACTTGTAGTTTTGAACTTTTTACATGCGGTAAATGATATAAAGTGTCAATTGTATGAATGTTAAGAAAATTTATTCGGCATTATTATGATCGCAAAGTTAGGGAACGCCGTATAAATGATAATAACTACGGGAACTTTGTCATCTAATTCAATCTATAAAGACGATATCCTAAAGAACGTTAATACATTTTAGAGGAAAGTATGAAAGCTATTTTATTTGGTTTTATTTGTACGTTGTTGGTTACTACTTCCTCAATTGCCATTGAACGAAAGCCACCGCCGACTAATGTACTCTCTAAACCTATTACATTCGCACCGATAACGGTAGCCATTGAAACGGTTGGCACAGCAGAGGCGCAGAAATCGGTAAGCTTGTTTTCCGCAACCTCTGATAAGGTTACCCATGTTTACTTCCTCCCTGGTGATTTTGTTAACAAAGGTAAAGTCTTAATTGAATTAGACGCTCGTCGGCAAATATCCGCTTTGCAACGGGTAAAAATTGAATTAGCAGATAGAGAGCGCAATTTAGCTCGTTTGGTCAAAAGTGAGGCAAATGGCGCCGTCACCCAGTCAGCAATTGATGATGCACGTTCATTACTCGATCTGGCAAAGGTTGCTGTAGCTGAAGCTCAAGCAGATTTAGATGATAGAAAAGTGATAGCCCCCTTTAGTGGTTATGTTGGTTTAACTGACATTGAACCTGGCGATAGAGTCAGCCAGTCAACCTTAATTACTACCATCGATGATAGAGCCAAGCTTTTTATTAATTTTTCTGCCCCTGAATCAGCGCTAGGGTTGATTGATGAAAAAACCAAAGTGACCGTTCAACCTTGGAATAACCGAAGTGACTTGCTTATGGCTAAGTTGTCACAGTTAGACAGTCGCATCGATGTTGCAAATCGCACTTTGAAGGTAAGGGCAGTGTTAGACAATAAAGCAGATGTATTTCGTCCCGGACTCAGCTTTAAAGTTACGATGAGTGCGGAGGGCGTTCAATACCCTAAAGTGCCTGAGGCATCTTTAGCGTGGGGCGCAACCAACTCTCATGTTTGGCTTGCTGTAAATGGCAAAGCGGTTAAAAAACCAGTGCAGATAAAGCAAAGGTTGCGTGGTTTTATTCTTGTTGAAGGAGACCTTAATGAAGGTGATATGCTCATTGTTGAGGGCATCCAAAGACTAAGAGAAGGTTCACCTGTAGCTGACGCTGCGCTGTTAACCCTGAAGGATTAATATGTTAAATCTATTTCAAAACAGAGATGATTTACCTTCACTTTCTGTTCGTCGTCCAATAACCATTATTGTTTTGAACCTATTGATCATTATTGCTGGTGCCTCAGCAATATTTGGTCTTGAGGTTAGAGAACTCCCCGATGTTGATAGACCTATTGTGACTGTGCGCGCTAATTTCCCCGGTGGTGCGCCTGAAACTGTCGACAATGAAGTTACCCGACGTATCGAAGCTGCTGCCGCTAGAGTAAGCGGAGTTAAGTCTATACGTGCTCAAAGTGAAGAAGGCTTTTCGAGAATCGTGGTTGAGTTTAGCCCTGGTGTTGATATTGAAGACGCAGCCAATGAAATGCGTGAGTCGGTCAGTCGAATTCAGCGTGAACTACCGGAGGAAGTCGAGCAACTTTCTATCGTAAAAGCCGATAATGACGCGCAATCGGTTATTAGTTTGGCTGTAGCGAGCGAACAATTCGATATGGAAACGGTTGCAGAAATGGTGGAACGCGATATCGCACCGATGTTGCTATCGATATTGGGCGTAGCAGATGTTCGACTCAATGGCGAACGTCAACGAGTACTGAGGGTAACCGTTGACCCCACAAGGCTTGCCAGTTATGGTTTATCTTTTACCAGTGTATCAACAGCACTAAAATCTGCTCCATTTGATGTGCCTGCTGGGAGTTTACAATCAACCGACCATCAAATTATCGTTCGGGCAGATGCTACCTCTGTCACTGCGGCAGAAATTGAAAATATTATTATTGATGGCCAAACTCGCATTAGCGATATTGCTACTGTGTTTTTTGGGCCTGCCGATGCCAGTAGCTTTGTGCGTCTAAATGGCAAACCTGTTATTGGCTTAGAGGTCATACGACAAGCCAGTGCAAATACAATAGAAATATCCGATCAAGCCTTGGTCATGGTCAAAGACTTAAGTGATCGTTTTCCAGAACTAGAAATTTTTATTACATCGGATGATGCGCAATTTATTCGAAGCTCTGTTGAGGAGGTGATAAAGTCACTCGGCTACACTATTATTTTAGTGATTGTCACCCTTTGGTTATTTCTGGGCAACTGGAAAGCCACCTTGGTCCCGGCTTTATCAATTCCGGTATCACTTATTGGTACACTTGCATTGATGTGGGTGATGGGATTCTCAATCAATATTCTTACTTTGTTAGCATTAGTGCTGGCGACAGGGCTTATTGTCGATGATGCCATTGTGGTTTCAGAAAATATTCAACGCCGAAAAGCTCAAGGATTAAAGGCAAGAGCGGCTGCGGTGGTTGGCTCAAGAGAAGTCTTTTTTGCCGTTATTGCAACCACGGCTGTATTGGTTGCGGTTTTTGTGCCAATCGCATTCTTACCATCAACAGCAGGGAAATTATTTAAAGAATTTGGTGGTGTACTGGCAGGCTCTGTCATTATATCTTCATTCGTGGCATTAACACTGGTACCAGCACTAAAAGCTCGAATCGTTGATAACAGCTCACACAGTCCTAATTCACTGACTAAAAAAATCGGCACTCGCATTACCAACAGTTACGGTAAGGCCCTCTATTTTTGTCTAAGTAAAGGCTGGCTCATTCTATTATTGAGTATGTTTGCCGCCGGTTATTCCATTATGCTTTATAACGAGATTGATAAAGAGTTATTACCTACGGAAGATCGAGGCTCCATAAGCATTTTCGCTAGGGGGCCTGATGGTGTTGGCATTTCGTTTATGGATCGACAAGCGCTAGCGATGGAAGATACTTTATTACCTTACTCTGAACAGGGAGATATTGAAACCATTAGAACTGTGGTCGGCCAATGGGACCCCAACATTGTTTTTATGACGGTTAATTTAAAAGATTGGGGGCTTAGAGAAAATAGTCAGCAAGCGATAATCAATGATATTAGACCTCAGCTCGCCAGTATCCCTGGTGCACCAGGGCGAGCTTTTGGGGCAAATAGTTTGAATCTTAGAGGGCAAAGTGGTGGCCTTGAGTTTGCAATAACCGGTGAAGATTACGAAGAGATTTTTGCTGTGACCAAAGCTTTTACCGCTGAACTTGAAAGGAGTTCACCAGAATTTGCTACCCCAAGGATTTCCTATCAGCCCACTCAACCACAAATGCGAGTTCATATTGACAGAAATAGAGCTGAAGAATTAGGGGTGCCATTTAGTGATATTAATCAAACCTTGCGAGCGGCGATTGGCGGTGACGACATTACGGACCTGAATATTGGAGATCAAGCGATCCCTATTATTCTACAATCATCCTATAAAAACACCGCGAATCCTTCGGATTTAACTAATTTATATGTGGCAGCAAGAGATGGGCAATTGGTTCCGTTATCCGCCATTGCTTATATTACTGAGGAAGGAGTAGCGGCTGAGCTTGAGCGCCATGCCCAACGTCGTGCCATAGAAGTTGATTTGGAAATGCCAGAAAACATGTCGATAGCTGACGCCGTTGGTAAGCTAAAGGCACTCGCACAAAAAAAACTCCCTCATGGCTATGGTTTAGTTTTGTTAGGTGAAGCCAAAACTTACCAAGAAACTGATAGCGAAGTTACTATGACTTACTTAATCGCATTTTTGATTGTTTTGCTGGTACTTGCTGCCCAGTTTGAAAGCGCAACCAGTGCAGTTGTTGTTATGTTAACAGTACCTTTTGGTATTGCTGCGGCTATATTTGCGGTTTATATCACGGGCACGACGATAAATATTTACTCACAAATTGGCCTGGTGATGTTAATAGGTTTATTAGCGAAAAACTCCATTTTATTGGTTGAATTCGCTGACCAACTTCGCGACCGTGGCGCATCAATTAAAGACGCTATCATTCAAGCAGGTCAAGTTCGACTAAGGCCTATCATGATGACTTTACTGTCCACTATTTTCGGTGGGCTACCGTTGATATTGTCGACTGGAGCAGGTGCAGAAGCGCGCAATGCCATAGGTTGGGTGGTATTTGGTGGACTTGGCATCGCGGTAATTTTTACCTTGTTTTTAACCCCAGTGTTATATTTTTGGTTAGCACGTTTTGCAAAACCAAGAGCCGATCAAGAAAAGCAACTCGTTGGTGAACTACTAGCAGGTGAAAAGTCATCGGCGAAGTGAGATGGCTGTGTTTGCTTATAATAAACGTTTCTCGAGTGGTTGATTAATCATGTGATACTAAATTGCAAATCACCAAAAACGATAATAAGTGTGCGGATAAACGTAATGGTAGTGGCTAAGTGAAATCAGTGTCTCGTTTTATTCTCGTAGACTTAATGTTCTCAATACCTAGTGTGTTTTGATTTTTGCTTTGAGATTAAATTTATTAATCTACATTTAAAATAAAATTGCACCGCTAAGCCAGGAGTTCTTCTTTTTACTTCAATTTCTCTTTGTTGTGCTCAGACCAGTTAATTAAATAGGGCTAGCCCAATCCCTGTGCCTTGAGTACTTCGATTTAATTCATTGCCGCCACGATAGAACAGTTTAAAAACCTTACCTTTTTGTACTAGCGTTATGCTTTTCAAAAGTCTCGTTCAAAAGTCTCGTTCAAGAGGGGAGTTAAAGGAGCCATGAGGTACCACCGGTACTATCGGAGACTAAATATCGTGTGTTCATTGGCTTTAAAACTCTTATCAGCCATTAGCCTTACACCTTAAAATGTTAACATTCGGGCAATAGTGACTTACTTACCAGGATTTTTAACTTAACTTTTTAAGTTTAACATTATGGTTCAAACTTGAAAATATGTTGTCGAAATTTCTATTTAATAATAAAAAAGCCAATTACATAATGTAATTGGCTTTTTTTGTTTAGTTGCTTCATAGGATTACCATGAAGACTAGCGGCACAAACTAATCAAGTGTTGGCTTAGTTGGACCCGCTGAGTGTCGACTCGTAACGTCGCTCATTAAGGCCGTTCTACCAGATTTAGCATGTGAGGTTCTCTGCTCACTGCTAACAAAATCACGAGGAATAGCGCTATTGTTGACAATGGTTTCTGGCTTAGTCATTGGCGACGATGCTTTACCTGGTGTTTTACTTGCTGCAGCTTTTACTTTACGTTTAATATTTTTTGCTTTAGCACGTACTTTTTTCGGTTTTTCATCTTCAGCTTCAGGCTTAGTTTCAACGGCAATTTCAGCAACATTATCATCCGTTGATGCGACGATTTCAGTTTGCTCGATAACCGCAGGTTCTTCTGCTTTAGCTACTGCGGCAACAGGCGCCTCTACTGCTGTTTCAGCGTTATCTGCTTGAACAACAACTGCAGATTTAACTTCATCAACCGCTGGTTCATCCTTGGTCGTTTCAGTCACTTGAGTTTCAGTTTTAGCACTTGCAGTTTCAGGTTCATCAAAAGGTAAGTTTTGTTGAATTTCATTTTCTGTACTGTTAATCACTTCAGTTAAGGCATCTGCTTGCACTTTTTGAACTTGTTCAACAGTAGGTACAGGTTCTGTGACTTCAGTTGTTGTTACAGCTTGAGTCGAAGTGTCAGTAGCTGATTCAAGACTCTGTTCAGGATAACGAGCAGTAACTGGATCTTCAGTAATCTCACTAGTTGTTTCATTTGCATCGGCATTTTGTCTACGACGTTGACCGTGTGCACGCATATGTCGAGGAGAGCGACGACTTCTTGGACGTTGTTCGTCTTTTGTTGCGTTAGTCGCTTGTTCAACGGCAGTATTCTCAACATTATTCGTTGTTGCTACTGCCTCAACTACTGGTAAAGTTTCAACGTTACTTGCGTCAACAGCATTGTTTTCAGTTGCTGGTGCTTTAACTGGATTACTTGCCGTTTTTTTAATTTCAACATTATCGTTAGTGTTGTTTGTATCGCCAGTATTAACACGTACTTTTTTGCGATTGTTACGACGTTGACGACGTTCAGCTACTTTTTCTTCTTTGGGCTTTTGCACTCTTTCTTTTTGAGGCTTTGCTGGAGTTGAAGTTTTCGTTGCCGTATTTGATTTAGTGTCAACAGTCTCTTGAGGTTTACGTTTGTCATTGCGATTTTCGTTACGGTTTGCATTACGGGTGTCATTGCGACCTTCGTTACGCGAATCATTACGGTTATTACGACGTTGACCTTGACGGCCTCTTTGCGGACGACGTTCACTGTTTCTGGTGTTATTCTCTTGTGGTGTTTTCGGTGCAGGTTTAACTTCTTCCTCTGCAGCAAAAAGAGATTTAACCCAAGAAACAACGCCAGAGATTAAACTTTTTGATTCAGTTGCTTTTGGTGCAACTGGCGCAGCTTCTTGCTTTTTCGGCGCTTGCTTAGGTGATGACATACCTTGCAGTATTGGCTCATCACGCTTATTGACTTCTTTGTCAAACTTAGGCATTACCGCTTCTTCAGGAACAGCTTGCTTAATAGGCATATCGTAGCTGGCTTCTTCGATACCTTCATCTTTTCTGACACGGATCACTTCATACTGAGGTGTCACCATGTTTGGATTAGGGATAATAAGGATTTTTACGCCATGATGCTTTTCAACATGAAAAACTGAACGACGCTTTTCATTTAATAAGTAGGTTGCAACAGGAACAGGCACTTGAGCTTGTACTTGTTGAGTATTATCTTTAATGGCTTCTTCTTCCATTAAACGCAATACTGATAATGCTAGTGACTCAACACCACGAACATGACCGGTACCACTACAACGAGGGCATACACCTTGGCTAGTTTCACCGATAGAAGGACGTAAACGCTGACGCGACATTTCAAGTAAACCAAAACGAGAAATACGGCCCAGTTGAATACGTGCTCTGTCTTGTTTTACGGCGTCACGCATTCTATTTTCAACTTCACGTTGATGGCGAACAGGGGTCATATCGATGAAGTCGATAACCACTAAACCACCTAAGTCACGCAGGCGTAATTGACGAGCAATTTCTTCTGCGGCTTCTAAGTTGGTATTAAATGCAGTTTCTTCAATGTCACTGCCTTTAGTTGCTCGGGCAGAGTTAATATCGATTGACGTTAATGCTTCGGTTGGATCAATAACGATTGAACCACCAGAAGGTAAACGCACTTCACGTTGAAAGGCAGTTTCAATTTGCGTTTCAATTTGATAATGGGTAAATAAAGGTACGTCATTGGTGTAAAGTTTAACTTTACTTAAAAAGTCTGGACGAACAATTTCAATGTGTTTTTTAACACTTTCAAAAATTTTCGGGCGATCAATTAAGACCTCACCAATATCACGACGCAAATAGTCGCGAATAGCACGTAATATAACATTAGTTTCTTGATGGATTAAGAATGGAGCTGGGCGACTTGCACCCGCTTCGGAAATGGCGTTCCAATGATGTAACAGAACGTTTAAATCCCACTCAAGCTCTTCATATTCTTTACCAACACCGGCAGTACGAACGATTAAGCCCATGCCTTTAGGTAATGTAAGTTTACTTAATGATGCTTTTAAATCTGTGCGTTCATCGCCTTCGATACGGCGTGAAATACCACCGGCTCGAGGGTTGTTTGGCATAAGCACTAAATAACTGCCAGCAAGGCTGATAAAAGTGGTTAACGCTGCACCTTTTTGGCCGCGTTCTTCTTTATCAATTTGCACGATAACTTCTTGGCCTTCGCGCAATACTTCTTTGATGTTAGGGCGACCTTGGAAGCTATAACCTTTAGGAAAGTATTCGCGGGCGATTTCTTTCATAGGTAAGAAGCCGTGACGATCAGCACCGTAGTCAACGAAAGCCGCTTCTAACGACGGTTCAATACGGGTGATTTTGGCTTTGTAGATATTTGATTTTTTTTGTTCGTGACCAGGACTTTCGATATCTAAATCATAAAGTTGTTGACCATCTACAAGTGCTACACGCAATTCTTCTGATTGTGTAGCATTAATTAACATACGTTTCATAGTTTGTGTGACTCATTTTAGTCACAACACACCATTGCTTAGAACATAAAGTCATCTATCGCTATGGTAACAGCAACTTGTCAGCCTCACGGGTGTCAATCTTACTACGCCATATTACGCAGCAAGCTGTTAAAAATTCTGATTGTTTAATATAACTGTGGTGTTTACACCGCAGTGAAATTGATTCTTTATGTGCTCAGCCTGTGTGCTGTGCGCAACAGAAAATTAAGTGCTTCGTTAATTTTAGTTCGATATTTTTATCGTGTTTTCTAATAATTTAACGAGTGAAAATGTGACTTTATTTTTTCTGTCTAATTACATAATCGCTTTATTACGCTGGACAATATGTTCATGTGTTGTTTTTGACAAGTTACACGCGTCAAATACACAATAGGCCTTACTTTTAATATCTCGACAATAATGTTTGGTAAAATTGTCTAATACTAATGTGGCCGCATTTTGCCTCTTACGTCTCGCTTAAAGCATCCTTTTTACTTGTTACGGCTAAAATGTAGCGGTAACCATCCTATTATCACACTTTATTTTCAGATAAGCCAATTAAATCCACGTTTTAATTGCCTCTAATTTGAAAAAAATATGCTAAACTGCGCGTAATTATGGTCCCTAGTAAAACAGATATGACAGATAGCCCAAAACCTCAAGTTAGATTTTTCACAGTAGACAGCGAAGATGCCGGTCAACGTATCGACAACTTTTTAGTTAAAACACTAAAAGGTGTACCTAAAAGCATGTTGTATCGTTTATTACGTAAAGGCGAAATTCGCGTTAATAAAAAACGTACTAAGCCTGAATATAAGCTAGTTGATGAAGATATTATTCGTGTTGCACCTATTCGTGTTTCCGAAAATACCAACACAGTTTCTACGCAATTAAACGTCGTAGCTAATTTAGAGAAACAAATATTATTTGAAGATGAACGCTTAATTGTTATTAATAAACCTTCAGGTATGGCAGTACATGGTGGTAGTGGTTTAAGCTTTGGGTTGATTGAAGCACTACGAGCTTTACGTCCAGATGCGCGAATGCTCGAACTTGTGCATCGGCTTGACAGAGATACTTCTGGCTGTTTAGTGGTTGCTAAAAAGCGCTCGGCTTTAAGACATTTGCATGAACAATTGCGTAATAAGACGGTACAAAAGTTTTATCATGCTTTGGTGAAAGGACGTTGGTCGACAAAATTAACGCGGGTTACTGAAAGCTTAAAGAAAAATGATTTAAAGTCTGGTGAGCGTGTCGTAGTTGTGGACAACATTAATGGTAAAGAATCTGAAACACGCTTTAAAGTACTTCAGCATTATAAAAATGCCACGCTAGTTAGAGCTTTTCCGGTGACCGGCCGCACTCACCAAATTCGTGTACATTGCCAGACAAAGGGGCATTCGATTGCCTGTGATGCAAAGTATGGTCATGAAGACTTTGATCTAGAAATGAAGGCTTTAGGCTTGAAACGTTTGTTTCTGCATGCGGCCAGTATAGAGTTTAGTCATCCACTTAGTAATGAGCGTATTAAAATAGAAGCACCGTTAGAGCCTTCATTAGAGAAATTATTGACTAAGTTAACTAAAGCTCGCGATTAATTTTTTTAAACATTTAATACTGACCTTAGCCCTAACCATAGTAAACTTCATATATCAGTACTTATATCTAAAGAAATAAGTACTGATATATGTATCGTCGTTTTACCGTTGTTTTATAACTATATAAGAAGGTATAAATACTTAAGTATTATTTTGTTCAGCAAGGACATCAAGACCATGTTGTTTCAAAAGCCCGACAAGCTTGATCAAAGGTAAGCCGATGAGCGTGTTGGGATCATCACCCTCTAATTTTTCAAACAAACAAATACCTAATCCTTCGCTTTTAAAACTTCCTGCGCAGTTATAAGGTTGTTCAGCATGTAAGTAATTCTCTATCTCAGCATATGAAAGTTCTTTAAAATGTACCAAGAAGGGTTCTATTAAAGCAGTGGTATAATCTAAACCACTATCATAAACACAAAGGCCAGTATAAAAAACCACGGTTTTATTGCTAAACTTTTCTAATTGTTTAACGGCATTTTCAAAGTTATGCGGCTTGCCAAGTATTTCTCCATCGCATAAGGCGACCTGATCTGAACCTATGATCAACGCGTCAGGATATTCATGGGCAACGGCCTTAGCTTTTTCAATAGCTAAGCGCTCGACTAATTCGACAGGGGATTCATTTTCAAATGCGCTTTCATCAATATTCGGTTTAGCGCAGTCAAAAGCAATATTGAGTTTGGTTAAAATTTCTTTACGGAAAGGAGAGGTGGAGCCCAAAACAAGTTTTTTCATTAATATCACTCAAAATATAAACAGATAGCTGTTAATATATGGCCTATCTTGAGTTTTTAAACAAATTTAGCTATTTTTCTTTTGACACAGGCCGGTAGGCACTTTATTATGCGCGCCTTATGAAAAATCTTAAACTCCCGATAACGATAGACCCATCTAGAAGCGCACAGCGAAAGCTCGTGTGTGACGGATACTTTGAAGTATCTGGGATGAATAGATTGCTTGCTGTGTGTGATGCACAATGTGAGCAAGTCCAAGTCAATGCCAATTTTGGTGTGGATGAACAGGGCTTGGTAGTAATATCAGGCACGGCATCGGCAACAGTTGCATTAATTTGTCAGCGATGTACTGAAGGGTTCGAATTGGCATTAGAAGTAAGTTTTACTTTTAGTCCAGTGAAAGACGTGGAAGCTGAAGCTGAGTTGCCGTCATATTATGACGCAATTGAATTAGATGAAAATGGCGAAGTTAACTTGCGAGAGTTAGTGGAAGATGAGTTTTTACTCGCGATTCCATTAATTCCAAGGCACTCACTTAAAGACTGTCAGGCTTCACCTGATAGTGTTTGGGGCGAGTTACCGGAAGAGCTAGAAAAACCGAACCCATTTGATGTATTGAAAAAACTTAAATAGTTAATTTTAGCTAATAACCGAATTTTTAGGAGTAGGCAATGGCAGTTCAAAAGAGCAAAAAGTCTCGTTCAAGACGTGGCATGCGCCGTTCACACGACGCAATAACGGCAACGCATTTATCAACAGATCCAGTATCTGGTGAAACTCATCGTCGTCACCATGTAACAGCTGATGGCTTTTACAAAGGTGTTAAAGTAATCAATAAGTAATCTGTAACGATTACCTTGATTAATCTAACCATAGCGTTAGATGTTATGGGGGGCGATCAAGGCCCCCACGTAACACTTTCTGCTGCTATGCTTGCAGTAGAAAACCTTCCAAATCTTCACTTACTTCTGTGCGGTGACGAAACTGTCATAGTTGAAACACTTTCAAAAAAACAATTTTATCCACATCCAAGAATAACCGTAGTTCCAACAACACAAGTTGTTGAAATGGATGACAAGCCTATTTTTGCCCTGCGTAATAAAAAACAATCTTCAATGCGTAAAACCTTGGACTTAGTTCATGATGGCCAAGCACAAGCTTGTGTTAGTGCGGGTAATACCGGTGCCCTTTTTTCCATGGCGCATTTTGTTTTAAAAACCTTGCCAGGTGTTGAACGTCCGGCGTTAATTTCTGCGTTACCGAGCAATACACCAGACCAACATGTTTTTATGTTGGACTTAGGGGCAAATGTTTTCTGTGATTCAAGCGTTTTGTATCAATTTGCTATTATGGGATCCGTGATGGCAAAAGAGGTCGACGGTATTGAAAACCCGAAAGTTGCACTGCTAAATATGGGGTCAGAAGATAATAAAGGCAGTGATCATATTAAACAGACTGCCAGCTATCTGCAGGCTAATGATGATATTAATTACATTGGTTTTATAGAGGGTAATGATATTTTTACTAATAAAGCAGATGTCATCGTTTGTGATGGCTTTGTTGGTAATGTAGCCTTGAAAACATGTGAAGGGGTGGCAAGAATGGTCTACACCCAACTACAAGAAATCATCAAAAAACACTTTTTAGCTCAAATTATGGGCAAATTATTGTCTCGTCCGCTAAAAAAACTGTTTAAACCCATGAACCCCGACCAGTATAACGGCGCAAGTTTGATAGGATTGCGCGGTATTGTGGTAAAAAGCCATGGTAACGCCAATGTAACGGCTTTTTATACTGCTATTGTTGAGGCCGTTACTGAGGTAGAACGACAAGTACCAGCAAAGATTAAAGATAAGCTTGAACATAGTTTATGCCATAAATAATCAACTTTTAGTTATGCATTCGTTATAAAAAGCTTAGTTAATCGCGGAATGAATTATACGGTATCGAATAATTTAATAACGAGATGGTTACCGTTAAAAATTAAAATTAAATATAATTAGGTCTAATAATGCAAAATAATTTAGCGTTTGTTTTTCCCGGTCAAGGTTCACAATCTCTAGCGATGTTGGCTGATTTTGCTGAGCATGAAGTAGTACAAAGTACGTTTTCTGAAGCTTCTACCGCACTAGGTTACGACTTATGGCAATTAGTTCAGCAAGGTCCGGTTGAAAAATTAAACCAAACAAATTTTACTCAACCGGCATTACTCACAGCAAGTGTAGCCATATGGCGTTTGTGGCATGCAACTTCATCGGCAACCCCTGCGATGTTAGCGGGTCATAGTTTAGGTGAATATTCTGCCTTAGTATGTGCAGGCGTGCTGTCTTTAGCTGATGCAGTGAAATTAGTAGAAAAGCGAGGCGAGTTTATGCAAGCGTCAGTACCCGAAGGTATTGGTGCTATGGCTGCTGTCATCGGCCTTGATGATAAAATGATTATTGCAGCGTGTCTAAAAGCAGAAAATGGTGAAGTGGTTTCTGCAGTGAATTTCAATTCACCAGGGCAAGTGGTTATTGCTGGAAATAAAGCGGCAGTAGAACGTGCGGGTGAATTATGTAAAGCAGCGGGAGCAAAACGTGTTCTGCCTTTACCTGTCAGTGTTCCATCACATTGTGCACTGATGAAAGATGCGGCAGAGAAACTGGCACAAGAGTTTAATAATGTCACTTTTAATGTACCTAATATTGCTGTTGTTAACAATGTTGACGTTGCAACAGAAAGTTCGGTTGAAGCCATAAAAACTGCATTGATCAAACAATTATATAGCCCCGTGCGTTGGACTGAAACCATTCAGTTTTTAGCGCAAAACGGCATTGAACAGACGATTGAAGCAGGGCCTGGTAAAGTATTGCAAGGCTTATTAAAACGCATCGATAAAACCATGAGTTGTCAATCTGTTAATGACAATGCGTCATTAACTAAAGCATTATCATCAGTAGAGTAAAAATTATATGTTTTCATTAGAAGGTAAAGTCATCTTAGTAACAGGTGCAAGTCGCGGTATAGGTAAAGCTATCGCTACGCAACTTAAAGCCCTAGGTGGTACCGTTATTGGTACGGCGACATCAGAGCACGGTGCGGCCAATATCAGTGAATATTTAGGTGAAGGCCAAGGCTTAGTCTTAAATGTCACTGATGATGCCTCAATTAGCGCCATGTTTGACTTAATTAAAGATAAGTATGGTGCTGTTGATGTTTTAGTTAACAATGCTGGTATTACGCGCGACAATTTGATGATGCGCATGAAAGATGATGAATGGAATGATATCATCGAAACTAATCTGACTTCTGTCTTTAAAATTAGTAAAGCGGTTTTGCGCGCGATGATGAAAAAACGTCAAGGACGCATTATTAATATTGGTTCGGTCGTTGGTACAATGGGAAATGCGGGTCAAGTTAATTATGCGACCGCAAAAGCTGGTTTGATTGGCTTTACTAAATCATTGGCACGTGAAGTTGCTTCACGTGGTATTACGGTGAACACGGTTTCTCCTGGTTTTATTGATACTGATATGACACAAACATTGACGGATGAGCAAAAAGAAGGCATTTTTGCACAAGTTCCGGCTAATCGTTTAGGAAAGCCTGAAGAAATTGCTAATGCTGTTGCTTTCTTAGCATCTGATTCTGCAGCATATATTACGGGCGAAACATTGCACGTAAATGGCGGTATGTACATGGTTTAACAAAAGTTCGCTTTTTGCTTACTTTGTGTTAAATTCGAATAAATTATAAACAGTCAACAGGTTAGACCAGCGAAAAAGTAAAATTAGAAGCTTGCATGGTTGGCTTTTGACGAATAAACTACACACAATTATGAAAAATTGTATTTTCTAGTAAAGGAAAAAAAATGAGTACTATTGAAGAACGCGTAAAAAAAATTACTATTGAGCAACTTGGTGTAAGCGAAGACGAAGTAAAAGTTGAAGCTTCTTTTGTTGACGACTTAGGTGCAGATTCTTTAGACACTGTTGAATTAGTAATGGCGTTAGAAGAAGAATTTGATACTGAAATTCCAGATGAAGAAGCTGAGAAAATTACAACAGTTCAAGCTGCAATCGATTACGTTACTGCTAACCAGTAATAAGTAAACGAATGTGATTGATTTCAGGCGGTTTAATTACCGCCTGATTTGTTTCTATCGCATTAAAAATAATGAATAACTGTTTTAAACCTAATCAAAAGGTTTTGAATACGTTAATATAACACCCGCATATTACTCAATTCTATCGGAGGCAGCACATCTCATGAGACGCGTTGTAGTTACCGGTCTTGGCATGCTTAGTCCTTTAGGCAATAGCCCTGAATCAACCTGGCAAAATTTATTACGTGGACAAAGTGGTATATCTGAGATTACGCATTTTGATACCACAGCGTATACAACACGATTTGCTGGCTTAGTAAAAGATTTTGATGCACAAGACTATATGGCTCGTAAAGAAGCCAAGAAAATGGATTTATTTATTCAGTATGGCGTTGCCGCAGGCGTGCAAGCTGTTAAAGACTCAGGTCTCGAAATCACGGAAAAAAATGCCCAACGCGTCGGTGTGGCCGTCGGTTCAGGTATTGGTGGTTTAGGTCTGATCGAAGATAATCACGCAAAAATGTTAAACAGTGGACCTCGTAAACTTTCGCCATTTTTCGTGCCTTCCACCATCATTAATATGATTGCTGGTCACTTATCAATCATGTTTGGTATGAAGGGGCCTAACATTTCAATTGTGACTGCTTGTACAAGTGGTGTACATAACATTGGCCATGCGGCACGTATGATTGCTTATGGTGATGCTGACGCTATGGTTGCAGGTGGTGCAGAAAAAGCGTCTACGCCATTAGGTATGGGTGGCTTTGGTGCTGCACGAGCCTTATCAACGCGTAACGACGCTCCACAAGATGCTTCACGCCCTTGGGATAAAGATCGAGATGGTTTTGTATTAGGTGATGGTGCTGGTGTACTGGTACTCGAAGAATATGAGCATGCGAAAGCACGTGGCGCCAAAATTTATGCAGAACTTGCGGGTTTTGGCATGAGTGGCGATGCTTATCATATGACATCACCACCTGCCGATGGCGCAGGTGCAGCGTTAGCAATGCAAAATGCGATTAATGACGCAAAAGTTGATATTGCCAATATTGGTTATATCAATGCGCACGGCACATCAACCCCTGCGGGTGATATTGCTGAAACCAATGCGGTTAAATTGGTATTTGGCGATTTCGCACATAGCGTTATGGTTGGCTCAACTAAATCAATGACCGGACATTTATTAGGTGCTGCCGGTGCAGTCGAAGCTATTTTTAGTATTCAAGCCTTAGTTAATAGCGCGGTGCCGCCAACAATTAATTTAGATAATCCTGATCAAGGATGTGATCTTGATTATATCGCCCATACTGCTCGAGATGTAGATTTAGACTACGTGCTATGTAATTCATTTGGTTTTGGCGGTACAAATGGGTCGTTGATCTTTAAGAAAATCTAAAGCATGAGTGGCTAGGGCATTAAAGTTACATTTAATTGAAATATTAATGTAATAGCGCTTGAACTCAGGGCCTTAAGCCTGAATACTTAAGCTAAGTATTCAGGCTTTTTTATGGTATTTATGGTGGTTAGTTTTGTTGATGGGCAAGAAAATAGCGCGATTTCAATTGATGATCGTGGTTTAGCCTATGGTGATGGCTGTTTTACTACGGCATTAGTGACTCACGGTGAAGTCATGATGCGAACACAGCACATCAACCGTTTGGTTCAGCAAAGTCAGCAATTAGGTTTACCTAAATTTGACTTGGCTCTGCTAACAGAAACCCTCGATAAAATTAGCGCTGGTATCGAGCTTGCTATCGTAAAAGTTATGATCACCTGCGGTAGTGGCGGCCGTGGTTATTCTCGCTTAGGTGCTGAGCAAGCTAAAGTTATTGTGTCATTACATGATTACCCTAAATTTTACCCTCAATGGCAACAACACGGCATTGATGTTGGTGTTAGCGAACAAAAACTCGGCATCAATCCTATGTTAGCCGGTTTAAAACATCTCAATCGCTTGGAACAAGTACTGTTAAGAGCTGAATTAGATAAGCGCTTGGAGGATGATTTAGTGGTCAGCGATCTTAACGGTCACGTAATTGAATGCTGCAGTGCGAATGTTTTTTGGTTAAAAGCAGGGATCTGGTATACGCCATTGTTAACAACATCCGGTGTAGCAGGTTTAATGCGAGAAAAAATTTTGCTAAATAATACCGATATTCAACAGGGCAATTTTCCACTTTCGTCACTGGATAATATCGATGCAATGTTTATTAGTAACGCCATTTTAGGTATAGTGCCAGCTAGAATTTTTAATGGTCAACAATTGGATATTTCACTGGTTAATAGCATGCAAAAGCAATGCGTTAACATTGAAAACTAAGATATAAAGATGAAACAAAACTTTCTCAGTTTGCCGCTATTTGTAAGACGAGCACTTGTTGCCTTATTGGTTGCTGTGCTACTAAGTATCTTGGCTATTGTTATATTAGTCACAACGTCCAAAATGAAAGTTCAACAGCCATTGACCATTAGCAAAGCTGAGTTCATTACGATTAAACCGGGTTCGTCATTTAATGCTTTTTCAAAGCAATTAATTGCTAGAGGATGGCTTAAAAGTCGTTTTTGGTTACGTAGTTACGCCAAGTTTTATCCCGATAGAAGCATCATAAAATCAGGTACTTATCAAGTGGGTGCTCATATGCCGATTATAGAATTGCTCAATATGGTGGTATCAGGTAAAGAGCATCAATTTACTATTACCTTTATCGAAGGTAGCACATTCAAGCAAGTTTTAGCACAATTAGCACAACACCCACATATTACTCAGCAATTGATTGATTTACCATTAAACGTCATTGCGAAAAAATTAACGATTGAGCAGGAAAATCCTGAAGGTTGGCTTTTTCCGGACACCTACGCGTTTACAAAAGGTACCGCTGATCTTGCCATTATTAAACGAGCTCATGACAAAATGCGTAGCGCGCTTGATGAACAGTGGCAGAATAGGGCGCTCGACTTACCTTATAAATCACCCTATCAAGCACTTATCATGGCATCTATTATTGAAAAAGAAAGCGGTCGACATGCTGAGCACCCACGTATTGCGTCGGTGTTTGTTAACCGCTTAAATAAAAGCATGCGGCTACAAACAGATCCAACGGTAATTTATGGTTTAGGTGAACGCTATCAAGGTGATATAACCTATGCCCATTTACGTGAAAAAACGGCTTATAATACCTATAAAATAAAAGGCTTACCGCCAACGCCGATAGCGTTGCCGGGCGCTCAAGCACTACAAGCTGCCTTGCATCCAGAAGCGAGTAATTATTTGTACTTTGTCAGTAATGGCGCCGGTGAACATATTTTTTCAACCAATTTGCTCGATCACAACCGCGCGGTAAACCAGTATCAGCGCAAATAAAACGTGATGTTATTGGATATGAAATTTTATTAACTCTAATTTGGAAAATTGAAAAATGAATAAAGGTAAGTTTATTGTTGTTGAAGGCATTGAAGGTGCTGGTAAATCTTCAGCAATTTGCGTTATCGAAGCGGTGTTGAATAAGCATGACATCCCTTTTATAAAAACACGTGAACCTGGTGGTACACCCTTAGCCGAAACTTTACGTGATATTGTTAAGTCTGCGAGTCACGACGAAGAACTGACGCAAGAAACTGAATTGTTGTTAATGTATGCAAGTCGCAGTCAATTGCTAGCTAATCGAATTTTACCCGCCTTAGCTCAAGGTACATGGGTTATTGGCGATCGTCATGACTTATCATCACGGGCATATCAAGGTGGTGGACGTCAGTTTGATGATAGAATAATGAATGCGATAGCTGATGTAACCTTAAAAGGTTTTGCACCGGATTTAACGGTTTATTTAGATATTTCACCAGAGCTTGGCTTAGCTCGAGCACAAGCACGTGGAGAATTGGATCGTATTGAATTAGAAAAAATAGAGTTTTTTCAGCGCGTACGTAATAAGTATCTCGAGTTGGCTACAGCGTCTGAGACAACCGATATTATCGATGCTAGCCAGGATATGTTATCGGTACATAATGATGTTGCTAAAGTCATCGAAGCGTTTATTGAAATTAAAGCAGGGTAATTGATGAAATCTTGGTTGCTTAGCGTTCAACAGCAATTGTCCAGGCAAGTGTTAAGTAATAAACTCCCTCATGCTTTATTATTTTCGGGAGTTTCAGGCGCCGGGCAAGAAGAGCTAGCACGCTGGCTAATAAACGTCTTGTTATGCCAAACGGTATTTAACGAAGATAAAATGGCACAGCAGTCAGTCATTCAAGCTTGTGGGTACTGTAAAACCTGTCAGTTATTTAGCAGTGATAGTTACCCTGATCATCTGACTATCGTTAATGACAAAGCTACTATCGGCGTCGACTCAATCCGTAAGTTGAGTCAGTTTTTTGAAAAAACAGCGCATATTGGTACCGCTAAATCGGCATTGATTCATCATGCAGATACCATGACCGTATCGGCGGCAAATGCTTTATTAAAAACCTTGGAAGAACCGACATCAGAAAGCTTTATTATTCTAACAACTGACAGTAGCGATAGGCTATTACCAACGATTATTAGTCGTTGCCAGCAAATTGAAATTCGTCCGCCGGTTGGTGAAAAGCTTTTACTTGAGTATAGTAAGCAAGGTGATGATGCCTTTGTTAATCTAAGTCATTTGAATGAATTAACCGACGAAAATTCAGCGTTAGCATTTACAGATTTTCGGACTCAGGTCGAACAGTATTTATCTGCTTATGAACACCGAACAGAGATACTGACGACATTGGTTGACCGCCGAGAAGGCTTTCGCTGGCTCGAAAAAGTTCTTGTAGATTTAATGCGTGAACAGTGGGGATGGCAAACCACCGAGCGTAAAAGTGGACAGGCCATTGCGGTTAATAAACAGCAGTTATGGCAAATTTATAAGTTAGTACAAGGCGCAAGCACTAAACTAAAAACCTTAGTGCAAGTTAATCGGCAATTTTTAAGTGAAAAGCTACTTGCTGATATTGGTCTTGTTGTAAAAATATCGACTAAAAAATAAGGCAATGATTTTGGAAAATATTACACTTGAATTTATTTCAGACCGTGATTTATATCAGTCGTATATGCCATTTATGAAAAATGGTGGCTTATTTATTCGTACCACAGAGCATTTTGATTTAGCAACCGACGTGAACCTAATTGTTACCTTGCCAGATTCCCTTGAGTCTTCTGAAGTTAAAGGTAAAGTTTCTTGGATCACACCTATTGGTGCACAAAATGGTACCCCTGCGGGTATAGGTGTGAGTTTTGTTGAAGATCCGGACAATATACGTAACCAAATTGATAAATCGATAGGGCGTTTATTGAATTCTTCTGAGCCTACCTTATCAATGTAAAGTGCCTTATTTCGTTTGTAAGAAAGCGAACTATTGAATAAAGTTTTTTAAATTAATATTATGCACATTTGTGTGGAGTAACCTGTGTTTATAGATTCCCATTGTCACTTAGATCGATTAAAACTCGAAGACTTTGACAATAATTTAGACAATGTCGTTAAGGCAGCACGTGCTGAAAACGTCAATACACTGCTATGCGTCAGCGTAACCTTAGAAGAGTTTCCTGCGATGGCAGAAAAAACGGCTAAATATGACAACGTTTGGCTAACGTGTGGAGCACATCCGCTCAATCAAGGCGACGAAATAGATGTTAAAAACCTAAGTGACTTAGCGACGCATGACAGAGTGATAGCTATTGGTGAAACAGGTTTAGATTACTTTTATGCGCCAGAAACAAAACAGGTACAGCTAGATTCTTTTCGTAAACATGTGCAAGTCGCTAATCAATTAAGCAAACCTTTGATCATTCATACTCGCGATGCACAAGAAGATACATTGGCTATTTTAAGCGAGGAAAACGCCGCTAATATTGGTGGTATTTTGCATTGCTTTACCGAAAGTTGGGAGATGGCTGAACAAGCTATTGCGATGGGGTTTTATATATCATTCTCTGGGATTGTCACCTTTAAAAATGCCAGTGCCTTACGAGAAGTCGCTAAAAAAGTACCTGCTGATCGTTTTTTAATAGAAACTGACGCACCCTATTTAGCACCGGTTCCTCATAGAGGTAAGCAAAACCAACCAGCCTATGTAGTTGAAGTCGCAAAACACCTGGCTAGTATTCGCGGTACTTCAGTTGCTGAAATAGCTCGGCAATCGAGCGAGAACTTTCATCGTTTGTTTCCTGAAACTAAAATCACTGACCTTTAGTTATTTGCCTATGATTTGCGATGATAGGTGTTGCCAAATCACCTAAATATGGGTAACTAACTACCTATGTTTTCTTTTATCTTTAGGGAAAAAAATGGCCCAACACTAATACTAGTCTTGGGCCCAGGGGATGGCTCAAAAGGAGATGAGCCTGCGCTAATAAACTGTCAAATTTATCTTACTACTTACATATAAAATCGAAATATCTAAACATAATTCCCTCTATCAATAGGGGGAGCGAGCAACAGGTGGATAACCTTCCTGTTGAATTAAGTGTAGTGTACGATCTTATAAATGCAAATTAATTTAAATTAGCTTAAGGTATTGTTTTTTAATGTTTAATTTGTTTTTGGTTTTTGCTGTATTTGTTTCTATATTGGCTTGTGCACCGCTTATCTACAGCTTTTGCACGGCTTTTTCACTGCTAATTAGAGAATACTCAGTTAGATAATTTTAGTGTTTTGTGTCATGATATTTGTCATTATAAATCAGCATGAAAACAGTAGAGATAAAATTTGTTAAACCGTATTTGGAGTGGATTTTTCTTTGTTGCATTTATCTCTGCTATTGTTCAATGGTTAGTATTTGATCAAGTTTTAATTTTTGAAGAAATGGTTAAAGCCATTTTTGATATGTCTCGGGTCACCGTTGAAATTGCCATCGGCTTGATTGGCATCTTAAGTTTTTGGTTAGGTATGATGAAAATAGCTGAACATGCTGGCATCATCGATAAACTTGCCCTTTTGATTTCGCCATTATTTGTCCGTCTTATGCCTGGAGTACCAAAAGGCCACCCAGCGATTGGCTCCATGACAATGAATTTATCGGCAAACTTCTTAGGTTTAGACAACGCCGCCACACCGCTTGGTTTAAAAGCCATGCAAGATCTACAATTACTCAATCCAAAAAAAGAAACCGCCTCTAATGCGCAAATACTTTTTTTAGTATTAAACACTTCATCAGTCACGATGTTTCCTGTAACCGTTTTTGTTTATCGCGCGCAACAAGGGGCGGTAAATCCTACGGATGTATTTGTGCCCATTTTATTAGCGACTTTTGCTTCAACCTTAGCGGGCTTGTTGGCGGTAGCTTTTGTACAAAAAATAAAACTTTACCAGCAGGTAGTCTTACTTTATTTGGCCACAGGTATCGCACTTGTTGGTGGTATCGCCGTATATTTCACCACGCTTAGTGCTCAATTATTAGCGCAACAATCTTCACTGATGGGCAATTTACTGATATTTAGCACCTTGATCAGTTTTATATTCGTTGCCTTAAAGCGTAAAGTTAATGTTTATGACAGTTTTATAGAAGGCGCTAAACAGGGCTTTGACACCAGTATAAAGATCATCCCTTACTTATTGGCTATGTTATGTGCGATAGGGGTGTTTAGAGCCAGTGGTGCTTTAGATATCTTGGTAGATGGCATTCGCCAAATGGTACTGTGGTTTAATGGTGATACTCGTTTTGTTGATGCTTTACCTACCGCTTTTATGAACCCATTAAGTGGCTCTGGGGCACGTGCCATGATGATAGAAACCATGAATACTCACGGCGCTGACTCATTTGCAGGTCGTTTAGCCTCTATTGTTCAAGGCTCTACAGAAACAACATTTTACGTGCTTGCGGTATATTTCGGCTCGGTAGGTATTCGTTATAGTCGTCATGCATTAGCCTGTGGGCTGATTGCTGATGTGGCTGGTATTACGGCGGCCATCGGGGTTTGTTATTGGTTTTTTGGGTAAAGTTTTGATTGTCGACATTTGTTGGTTTTTATCTGAACTAAGTTTGTGCATGAAAAAATGAACAATATTATAGTTTTTATTTCTCATATCTTCTTTTTTAACAATGCTTTACGGTCTGTGTTTACTTATTTTAATTGCTGTATACTCTTAAGTTGTTTGTTTTTTACAACTAAAGTATAACGACTATTGTCGACAATTTGTTGTTTTTGGCATTGACTAATGGTGATATAACACTATCATTAGTGCATGTTTTAAAAAGTGTCGACAATTATGGCGTTAGACAATCCTACAACTCAAGCCGCGGTGACCACCGCAGATAAAGTATTTGAACAAATGCTGCATGCCATTGTTAACGGCACCATAAAAGCGGGCAGCAAAATTAGTGAACCTGAACTTGCCAAAAACTATCAAATTAGTCGCTCAACGTTACGTGAAGCACTCAATCGTTTAGAGAAATGTCATTTAATTGAGCGTAAAGCCAATGTTGGTTCACGTGTTGTTGAGTGCTCTATTGCTGGATTATTAGAGATTTATGTTGTGCGTGAAGCGCTTGAAGGCATGGCTTGTCGTCAAGCGGCAATGAATATGACTGAAGATGAAATTATTGAAATGCGCGCTATGCTCAAACAGCATGCAAGTGCCAAGGCATTGCGTGATGGTATTTCATATTATCAAGAAGAAGGTGATTTAGACTTTCACTATAAAGTGATACTCGGGAGTCATAATCAACAGCTGATCAATATTCTTTGTGGCCAACTTTATCATCTTGTTCGTATGTACCGTTGTCAATTTGGTATGAATAGCCCAAGAGCAACAAAAGCTTTTGATGAACATTCACGCATTATTGAAGCCATTGCCGATCGTGATGGTGAGTTAGCCGAAATGTTAATGAGGCGTCATATTGCGGCCTCAAGACAAAATATAGAGAAAAAAATCGCTCTACAACAATGATGTTGAGCGTTTGCGTTATATCAAACTACTTAACTTAACCGAATTCAACTGAATTAACTCAACGGTTTTGAATTTAACTTAATTACCACATTACTTGATTAAAAAAGGATAAAGCAATGACTAAACAATTATCTCCTGGCGCGAAGTTTCGCCAAGCTTTAGCAAATAATAAACCGTTGCAGGTGGTTGGTACTATTAATGCGTATTGCGCAATGATGGCCGAGCAATTAGGTCATCAAGCCATTTACTTATCTGGTGGTGGTGTTGCTAATGCTTCTTATGGCCTACCTGATTTAGGGATGACATCACTTAATGATGTTATTGCCGATGTACAGCGTATTACTAGCGCGTCAAGCCTACCTTTGTTAGTTGACATTGATACCGGTTGGGGCGGCGCTTTTAACATCGCGAAAACTATTCGTGATATGGAAAAAGCCGGTGCTGCTGCCGTACATTTAGAAGATCAAGTGGCGCAAAAACGCTGTGGTCATCGCCCAAATAAAGAAATTGTTTCAACAGAAGAAATGGTCGATCGCATTAAAGCTGCGGTAGATGCTCGTATAGATAAAGATTTTTTTATTATGGCGCGCACTGACTCTTTCGCTCAAGAAGGTTTAGAAGCGGCACTAGAGCGTGCAAAAGCTTATGTTGCTGCAGGCGCTGATGGCATTTTTGCTGAAGCGGTAAAAACAGAAGAACATTATCGTGCCTTCACTGAAGCTCTTGATGTACCGGTATTGGCTAACATTACAGAGTTTGGTCAAACAGAGCTGTGGAATAAAGAACAGTTAGGTGAGTGGGGTTGCGCGATGGTGCTTTACCCGTTATCAGCATTTCGAGCCATGAATAAAGCCGCAGAATCGGTTTATAAAACCTTGCTTGAGGATGGCGACCAAAAAGCGGAAATAGATAACATGCAAACACGCATGGATTTATACGACTACCTTGGTTACCACGATTATGAACAAAAACTCGATGTTTTGTTTTCTGAAGGCAAAAACAAGTAGTTTATAAAAGCTAGGTTTAGAAAAATAAGATTATAAAAAGTATATTCATAAAAAATAAACTCATAGAAAATAAATTTTAATCTTTAATGGCTTATTTCAGCGGTTAAAGAACAAGAGGAGAGGATCATGACAGAGAAAAAATTATCAGGTGCAGGTTTACGTGGTCAAAGTGCTGGCGAAACAGCGTTATGTACCGTGGGTAAATCAGGCTCAGGTTTAACGTATTGTGGTTACGATATTGCTGATTTAGCTGACAACGCAACATTTGAAGAAGTAGCGTACTTACTTTTCAATGGCGAACTGCCTAATGAAAAAGAGTTAGCGACCTATAAAACACAATTATTTGCCATGCGCGATTTGCCACAAGCGTTAAAAGAAGTGCTTAAGCTTATTCCAAAAGAAACTCATCCAATGGATGTAATGCGCACCGGTTGTTCGTTTTTAGGTAACTTAGAGCCTGAAAATGATTTTAGCGAGCAATATCAAGCTGCTAACCGTTTGTTATCAGCATTCCCTGCGATCATGTGTTATTGGTATAAATTCTCTCATGACGGTGTCGAAATTGACTGTACCTCTGATGAAGCATCACTAGGCGGACATTTTTTACGTTTGTTAAATGGCGAAAGCCCGTCAGCCCAGCATGAACGTGTTATGGATGTATCATTAATCTTGTATGCTGAGCATGAATTTAACGCTTCTACATTTACTGCCCGTGTTTGTGCCTCAACCTTGTCTGATATGTTCTCATGTGTAACGGGTGCTATCGGTACCTTACGTGGACCACTCCATGGCGGCGCTAATGAAGCAGCAATGGACATGATTGAAACTTTTACATCTCCTGCTGATGCCAAAGAAAAAATGGCCGGTATGCTTGAGCGTAAAGAAAAAATTATGGGCTTTGGTCATGCGGTTTACAGTACATCAGATCCACGTAACGTTATTATCAAAGCGTGGTCTGAAAAGCTAGCAGCAGAAAATGGCAATACCTCGTTGTACGATATCTCTGTCGCTTGTGAAGAGTTTATGTGGGACAGCAAAAAATTATTTTGTAATGCGGATTTCTTCCATGCCTCAACATATAACTATATGGGCATTCCAACGAAATTATTTACCCCTATCTTTGTCTGTTCACGTTTAACGGGGTGGGCTGCTCATGTCATGGAGCAACGTTCAAATAACCGTATTATTCGTCCTTCTGCTGATTATATCGGTGCTGAACCGCGTACTGTTCAACCTATATCTGATAGGTAGGTAAGACTTGCTCTTTGCTTCTACTTCAGCGTCAGAAAATCATCACATATACATATATGCTCAGATTTTCTTCCTTGAATTAGAAGCAAATTTCGTCGTCTAGTATCTACATTAGACAATTAGAAAATCTAATTTAGATGTAAGGCGGATTCATTTTTTGATATTCGCCTTTACCATATAACAAACATTGTGGAATAAATTATGAATTACGATTATCGCAAACCCTTACCCGGTTACAAACACAATGGTCTCACCATCGACTTCTTTGATACCAGAGAAGCGATTGATGCTATAAAACCTGGTGCCTATAAAACCTTACCTTACACCTCTCGTGTATTGGCTGAACAATTAGTCCGCAGATGCGACCCTGCAAACTTAACTGACTCGCTTAAGCAAATTATCGACAGCAAGCAAGACTTAGATTTTCCGTGGTATCCAGCGCGAGTTGTGTGTCATGATATTTTAGGTCAAACCGCTTTAGTTGATTTAGCCGGTCTGCGAGATGCTATTGCCGAGCAAGGTGGCGATCCTGCAAAAGTAAACCCAGTGGTGCCTACGCAATTAATTGTCGATCATTCTCTTGCGGTTGAAGCAGCGGGTTTTGATAGCGAAGCATTTGACAAAAACCGTGCCATTGAAGACCGCCGTAACGAGCAGCGTTTTCATTTTATTGAGTGGACTAAAACCGCTTTCAAAAATGTTGATGTTATTCCGGCCGGTAACGGCATTATGCATCAAATCAATTTAGAGAAAATGTCACCAGTTATTCAAGCGCGTGATGGTGTAGCTTATCCTGACACTTGTGTTGGCACCGACAGCCACACGCCACACATTGATGCCTTAGGTGTTATTGCCATTGGTGTTGGTGGTTTAGAAGCTGAAACTGTGATGTTGGGGCGCCCATCTATGATGCGCTTACCTGATATTATTGGTGTCAAGCTAACCGGTAAACGCCAATCGGGTATTACCGCCACTGATTTAGTGTTGGCTATTACTGAATTCTTACGTAACCAAAAAGTTGTTTCTAGTTACTTGGAATTTTTTGGCGAAGGTACGAAAAGCTTGACCATTGGTGACCGAGCGACTATTTCGAACATGACACCAGAGTATGGTGCATCAGCAGGTATGTTCTATATCGATGAGCAAACGATTGATTATTTAAAGCTTACCGGTCGTGAACCCGAGCAAGTTGCACTGGTTGAAACTTATGCCAAACATACCGGACTTTGGGCTGATGACTTAGTTGAAGCACAATACCCTCGTGTTATCGAATTTGATTTATCGAGCGTAGGTCGCAATCTAGCCGGTCCCTCTAACCCACATCGACGTTTAGCGACAGCTGATTTAGCCGCGAAAGATATTGCTAAAGACTTAGCTGCTTGTAAAGCACAAGAAGCAGAAGGACACATGCCTGATGGTGCCGTTATTATTGCGGCTATCACGTCTTGTACCAATACCTCTAATCCGCGTAACGTAGTTGCTGCTGGTTTAATCGCGAAAAAAGCCAATGAACTTGGCCTAGTACGCAAGCCTTGGGTTAAATCGTCATTTGCCCCCGGTTCAAAAGTGGCCAAGCTTTATTTAGAAGAAGCAGGTTTACTCTCTGAAATGGAAAAATTAGGTTTTGGTATCGTAGGCTACGCCTGTACAACGTGTAATGGTATGTCTGGTGCGTTAGATCCTAAAATTCAACAAGAAATTATCGACCGTGATTTATACTCAACGGCGGTATTATCGGGTAACCGTAACTTCGATGGCCGTATTCATCCTTTTGCTAAACAAGCGTTTTTAGCGTCACCACCATTAGTGGTTGCTTATGCCATTGCTGGTACTATTCGCTTTGATATTGAAAAAGATATCTTAGGGCAAGATCAAAACGGTCATGACATTACCTTGAAAGATATTTGGCCAAGTGATGAAGAAATTGATCGGATTGTTGCCACTTGCGTTAAGCCTGAGCAATTTAAAAAAATCTACACACCCATGTTTGATTTAGGTGCTTTTGAGCCAGCAGAAAGTCCGTTATATGCGTGGGATGAAACCAGCACTTATATTCGTCGCCCGCCTTATTGGGAAGGGGCACTAGCAGGTGAACGCACCATGAAAGGCATGCGTCCATTGGCGGTGTTAGGTGATAACATTACTACCGATCATTTATCACCTTCAAATGCCATTCAACTTAACAGTGCTGCCGGCGTATATTTACATAAAATGGGCTTACCAGAAGCTGATTTTAACTCTTACGCAACACATCGCGGTGATCACTTAACAGCGCAACGCGCAACTTTTGCTAACCCGAAATTGTTTAACGAAATGTGTCGCGACGAAAACGGCGAAGTTAAACAAGGTTCACTCGCACGTATAGAGCCTGAAGGCACTGAATCACGCATGTGGGAAGCGATTGAAACCTATATGGAACGTAAACAGCCACTGATTATTATTGCGGGAGCAGATTACGGTCAAGGTTCATCGCGAGATTGGGCGGCTAAAGGTGTTCGTTTAGCAGGTGTGGAAGTTATTGTCTCAGAAGGCTTTGAGCGAATTCATCGCACTAACTTAGTAGGTATGGGCGTTCTACCGTTAGAGTTTATTAACGGTGAAACTCGTCATACTTATCGCATTGACGGTACTGAAACTTTTGATGTCGAAGGTACAACTGCACCCGGCGCCGCCATGTCGGTTCTGATGACGCGTCGTAATGGTGAAATCGTGACTATTGCCGTTAAGTGTCGATTAGATACCGCGGAAGAAGTCTCTGTTTATGCCGCGGGCGGGGTATTACAGAAGTTTGCCAACGACTTCTTGGAGTCTAATTCATAATTGCTCCTTAGCGTTTTATCTACGTTGGAAGTGCTCACCTAGTAAACTAGGCTCCGCGCTTCCGCCTTGTTAAAACACTAACGTTCTACTTATGAAAATCAACTCAGAGTTTATGTCTATAAAGTAAATGCAGTTAAATAATCAGTTTTGCTGCTCTTTAAATCAAGGATGATTTACCTCAACTGGCCATGGCAGGCTTTAATGCTGTTAATTCAGCTAACTAATTTAAGGAGTGAATGATGTCTCAGCTTTCTCAAGCACATTTACCGCAAGTAAAGATCCCGGCAACTTATATGCGTGGTGGCACATCAAAAGGGGTTTTTTTTAATTTAACTGATCTGCCAGCGCGTTGTCAGGTAGCAGGTGTTGCTCGCGACAATATGCTACTTCGTGTTATAGGTAGCCCAGATCCTTACGGTAAACAAACTGATGGTATGGGCGGTGCAACCTCAAGTACCAGTAAAGCGGTTATTTTGGCTAAAAGTGAAGTGGCTAATCACGATGTAGATTATTTATTTGGTCAAGTCGCTATCGATAGAGCTTTTGTTGATTGGTCGGGTAACTGCGGAAATTTAACCGCGGCGGTTGGCTCTTTTGCCATTAATTCAGGTTTAGTTGACCCGTCACGTATTCCTGAAAATGGTATTTGTACAGTGCGTATTTGGCAAAAAAATATTGCTAAAACTATCATTGCTCATGTACCTATCACCAGCGGCGAAGTACAAGAAACTGGCGATTTTGAACTCGATGGCGTCACCTTTCCTGCGGCAGAAGTGCCGGTCGAGTTTATTGCGCCAGTTGATCCATCTGAAGCAATGTTTCCCACTGGAAATATCGTTGATGAATTGTCGGTGCCTTCGGTTGGCACATTTAAAGTGACTATGATCACCGCCGGTATTCCCACTATTTTTCTTAACGCTGAAGAGCTTGGTTACACAGGTACTGAATTACAAGAAGCCATAAATAATGATGAGGTGGCACTGGCACGTTTTGAAACTATACGCGCTTACGGCGCGGTTAAAATGGGCTTGATCAGTGATATTTCAGAAGCCGCTGCGCGTCAGCATACTCCGAAAGCTGCGTTCGTCAGCGTCGCTAAAGATTATGTTACCTCGAGCAATAAAACGGTGCTATCAGCTGATATAGATTTACATGTTCGTGCACTATCTATGGGTAAATTGCACCATGCGATGATGGGCACCGCTGCCGTAGCTATTGGCGCGGCGGCGGCGATACCAGGAACGTTAGTTAATTTAGCCGCTGGTGGCGGTGAACGTGATGCTGTGGTATTTGGTCATCCATCTGGCACTTTAAAAGTCGGCGCACAGGCTTCTAAAATTGATGATGCTTGGAACGTTAATAAAGCCATTATGAGCCGTAGCGCACGCGTATTGATGGAAGGTTGGGTACGCATACCTGAAGATTCTTTTTAGTTAGTATTTGGCGATATATTTATTATTAAAAAACTTGAATTAACTACGGTTGGATTATTTCTAACCGTGTTTTTTTTGTTGTTGGTAATTAAATGATATATTTGGCGTCGATTAATTTTTATATAATCAAGCGCAAATGAGGATATTTATGAGTAAGGTAATCATCATTTTGTTGATGACTTTGGCGTTTAATGTTCATGCAAGTGTGTTAACTATTCCAGATAATATTATTGTTTTAAGCGTAAATGGTGAAGAGCAAGTCAATAGTTTTTTCGCCAAAGAAACCCAGTTAACACTGGAGCAAGGTGAGCATGTTTTAGTACTTAAATATCAAGATATTTTTGAGGGCTGGGATGACCATACTAAAGTCACGTCTAAACCGTTTATTGCACTATTCACCTTATCTAAAACACAGTTGCAAAACTCAACATTAATAATGAAAACATTAGTCTTAGAGGAGTTGGCGCAAGCAAAACGTTTTGCAAAAAATCCTCATGTTGTAATATCTACAGCACAAGGTAAGGAGATAAAGGTATTTAATCAATCATTGATTGCCTTTAATGCTCAGTTGAGATTTTCTCAGTTAACAAATTCAAATTCAAATTCAAATCCAAATGACGAAGGCGAAAAAATGGCCGGTGTTGCCACTGTTGAGAATATAAAACTAGTCAATGCAGATATTTGCACTAGCAATCAAGGTCATATTTCTGAACTAAGCCGCCTCGCAAGATTAAAATGTTTATGGCACGCTAGCAGTCAAATGGAGCAAGAAGCTTTTGTTTATTTTATTCTATCAGATCAGCAACAGCGCCTAAATCAGACAAACATCGAAAAATAAGTAACGTCAGTGAATAATAGAGCTAGCAATAGAGTGTCGGGAATTTATAAAACGGTCAGAGCCAATGCTATTCTGTTTTAGGCATGAAAAAGTAAGACAAGCGTTATCATGAAGATAATAGTAAGCTATTTGTTAATTAAACATCGATAAATGTGTACGCAAGGTTAATTTTGCCATTAAAGCGCATTAAATTGTCAGATAATTGCCAATTGCGGTTGATAGCGCTTTAATTTCATCAGCTATCAGGGTATGTTATGCGTTTTTATTTTAGGTACTATCATTAATGACTAAAAATACCTTTTATCGTGACTTATATATTCAAGTTGAAGCACTGATCAGTGATGAAGCTGATGTTATTGCTAATATGGCTAACGTAAGTGCGTTGTTGTTTGAAAAATTAACTGAGGTTAATTGGGTAGGTTTTTACCGTATGGTAAATGATGAGTTAGTACTGGGTCCGTTTCAAGGTAAGGTAGCTTGTATCCGCATTCCTTTAGGACGTGGTGTTTGTGGCACAGCGGCAAGTGAAAACAAAGTACAACGCGTAGCGGATGTACATGAATTTGATGGTCACATTGCTTGTGATGCTAGCACTAATTCAGAAATAGTATTACCTTTAACCTTAAATCAGAAGGTAATTGCGGTGCTTGATATCGATAGCATAGCGTTTAATCGTTTTGATTCTGATGACCAAGCAGGATTAGAAAAAATAATTAGTCTATTTGAAAATGTCATGATCAAGCATGGCGTGATAAACTAATGAAAGAATTTATTGTTATTCATGACTATTTAGTATCAGAAGCCGTTGTCGGTGATTGGGATGGTCAGGAAGAAGAAGTTGCTGAACGTATTAATGAAATTTATCATACTATTTACGACTTAGCAGAAGAAGATATTGCGCCAGAGGTTTTAGAGCATTTGCTGTCTTTGGTGTGGGATACGTGGATAGGGCAAGAAGCCTTAACTGAAATTGAAAGTGATGATATTTATGATTGGTGCCGACATTTGTTGGAAAATCGCGAACAATATCTAGCAGAGCAGAATTAAAATTTTTAAAAGTTGTATTTATGGAAAATAAAACAGAAAGTGAAGTTAAAGTGGTAGCAGAGACAGCAGTTGAAACAACGTCAAACGTTGAAGCTGAAGTTAAGCGCATCAGCACAAAAGAAATTATCGCCTACTTGGCGGAAAAATTTCCAACGTGCTTTTCTATTGAGGGCCATGCAAAGCCACTAAAGATTGGTATTTTCCAAGATTTAGCTGAAAAATTAGCGGGTGATGAAACGGTAAGCAAAACTCGTTTACGCCAAGCACTTAGACATTATACTAGCAGCTGGCGCTACCTCAAAGCGATTAAAGTGGGTAGTTTTCGCGTCGATATCGATGGTAATGACTCTGCTGAAATTGATCAGGAACAAGCTGATTATGCGAGTAAGACCTTAAAAGAAAGCCAAGAAAAATTTGGTAACAAAAACGCTAAAGACAAAGTGGCTAAAAAACCTTATAAAGGTAATACCAATAAGGGAACTAAGTCTGTTAATAAAGACTCTACAGATAATAGTCGCAAAGAAAAATTCAATTCGGTTAAATCAAGTAAACGTGCACCAGCCAAAGCTGCCGTTAAACTTAAGCCAGTTGAAACAAGTAATGTTGTTGTTGGCAAAAATATCAAAGTGCAGTTAGGACAATCGTCAATGGATGCTGTTATCACTGAAGTTTCCGGTAAAGATGTTAGCGTTCAATTAAACTCTGGTATGGTTGTTAAAACACAAGTTAAAAATATTTTTACAGAATAAATTTGGAGTATGTGTATGCATAAATTTTGTCGTATAGCTTTAGCGGTATCCTTGTCACTTGCCAGTATCTCGATATTAGCCGAGAACAAAGAAGACAATAAAGAATTGCCCATATTGGCACCTGAAAGCCAACATGCTACTTCTACAAAGCGAATTACGGCGCAATTTACGCGTGCACATTACAAAAAAATAAATATTGATGATCTGCTTTCTGAGCAAATATTTGACCGTTACATTAAGCAATTAGACTATGCACGTAATGTCTTTCTTGCCTCAGATGTTGAAGGTTTTTCGCAGTATCGTGATAAATTCGACACATACATTGCTCGTGGTAAACTCGATATTGCTTATCAAATTTATAACCTAAATTTACAACGTCGATTAGAACGCTATCAATATGCCTTAAGTTTGTTAGAAAACGAAAAAGCGTTTGATTTTGAATTAGATGAATCTTACAACTTTGATCGTGAAGAAGCACAAAGACCTACCTCTGTTGCTGAGTTAAACGAATTATGGCGCAAGAAAGTTAAATACGATGCGCTTAATTTAACCTTAGCCGGTAAAGAATGGCCGAAAATTCAAGAAGTTCTCGGCAAACGTTACCGCTACGCTATTAAACGCTTGAAACAAAGTGAAAGCGAAGATGTTTTCCAAATAGTGATGAATAGCTTCGCTAGGGTTGTTGAGCCGCATACGTCATATTTATCACCACGTAATGCAGAACGTTTTCAAATGGAAATGAACCTATCGTTAGAAGGTATAGGTGCGGTTTTACGTGCAGAAGAAGATTACACGGTTATTCAAAGCGTCGTTTCTGGTGGTCCTGCGGATAAGTCGAATGAATTGAAGCCTAAAGATCGTATTGTTGGCGTATCGCAAGATGATAAAGATTTTGTCGATGTCATCGGCTGGCGTTTAGATGACGTTGTTGAACTGATTAAAGGCCCGAAAGGGAGTAAGGTTAGGTTACAAGTTTTAGGTGCTGAATCTGAAGATGATAGCAGCATTAAGGTCGTCTCTATTGTTAGAGATACCATTAAACTTGAAGATCGTGCGGCAAAATCAGAAGTATACTTTGAGAAAGAAGGTGATGAAAACACTAAAAAGTTGGGTGTGATCACCATTCCAAGTTTTTATAATAATCTTTCTCGTGATGTCAAGCTTGAAATTGCTAAACTTAAAGACGAAAACGTTGCCGGTATCATTGTTGATTTACGCGGTAATGGTGGCGGTTCATTAACAGAAGCTACTTTACTTACCGGTCTATTTATAGATAAAGGTCCGGTTGTACAAGTACGTGACGGAGCCAATCGAGTACAAGTTAACAGTGATAAAGATGGTGTCAGCTTTTATGATGGACCATTAACCGTGATGGTTGATCGTTATAGTGCCTCAGCTTCCGAAATATTTTCCGCAGCAATTCAAGATTATGGTCGCGGTATTATTGTTGGCGAACATACTTTTGGTAAAGGTACGGTTCAACAACATCGAGGTTTAGGCCGTGTATACGATCTATACGAGAACCCATTTGGTAGTATTCAATTTACCATCGCCAAATTTTATCGAATTAATGGTGGCAGTACACAACATCGTGGCGTGTTACCTGATATTGAATTTCCTTCAGCGATAGATCCTGCTGACTGGGGCGAAAGTAAAGAAGAAAATGCTTTACCTTGGGACCAAATTCCTAAAGCGCGATACAATAAACTCAACGATATTAGCCATGATTTATCTTATTTAAGCTCATTGCATCGTTCACGTGTTTTGGAAAACAGAGAGTTTAATTATCTGCTATCTGATATTGAAGAATATAAAGCTGAAAAAGACGACAAAACTATTTCGCTAAATCTAGCCAAACGCAAAGAGAAACGAGAAGAGCGTAAAGCCAAGCAGCTAACACGAGCTAATGAGCGTCTTGTGCTTATGGGCAAAGAAAAAGTGACTGATTTAGATGATTTACCAGAAGATTTAGAAGAGCTAGATCCATTTTTAGACGAAACGGCAAAAATCACCTTTGATCTAGTTTCTTTAGGTAAAGTCGCAAAAAAATAGACATTTTTTAAACCTATTAAAAAACCACCTTAGGGTGGTTTTTTACTATTTAAAGCTGGTAACTGATTTTTACCTGTATTATTTGCATAATTATTCTTCAATTCCTTATAAACAAAGGGCTAGTTAGCAGAAAATTAGCAAAAATAACTTGCACTATCAGTGAACAGTCGGCATGTTAGCTAACACAAATAATTTAATCACTATAATAACTAAGATAATAAGGTGTAAATTTATCTATGTCTGATCCTCAATCTTTGCGACAACCCTCCATGTTGGACTCTTTAATTCCAATTATTGTCCTTATTGGTTTATTAGTTACTGCTGTTACCTTCTTTGGCGATAGTTCATCATCTGGACCTAACCAAATTGCTTTGCTTCTTGCTACGGGCGTAGCTGCGGTGATAGGGCTTAAAAACGGTTACACTTGGCACTCCATGGAAAAAGCCATTATTCATGGTATATCGATTTCTCTTGGTGCGGTATTAATTTTGTTAGCCGTAGGCTCACTTATTGGTACTTGGTTATTATCGGGTACGGTTCCGACCATGGTTTATTATGGTTTGAAAATTATTGATCCGAGTTGGTTTTATGCTGCTACTTGTCTTGTCTGTGGTATTGTCGCTATGAGTATTGGTAGCTCTTGGACAACTGCCGCCACGGTGGGTGTTGCATTTATTGGTATCGCTGGAGGTTTTGATCTCTCAACATCTGTGACTGCTGGTGCGGTAATATCAGGTGCGTATTTTGGCGATAAACTCTCGCCACTTTCTGAAACAACGAATTTAGCTCCTGCAGTTGCGGGCAGCGAATTATTCGAACATATCCGTTATATGCTATGGACCACAATACCTTCGATTACTATTGCACTAATTTTGTTCCTCATTATTGGCTTTAATCACTCTTCAACTGACATGGGCAATACTGATAGTATCGTGTCGTTAACGAGTACATTAGAAAATACTTACAACATCTCGGCACTAAACTTAATACCATTATTGATTTTATTAGTCTTAGCTTATAAAAAAATGCCGGCTTTTCCCGCGGTCGCTATTGGCGCTGTTATTGGTGCTATTTGGGCACTAATTTTTCAGCAAGATTTAATCTTGGCGATGGCCGAAGAGGGAGTGGAGTCAACTAAAGCCATTATTATGGTGGTGTGGACAGCTTTCTTTGACGGTGTTGTTGTTGAAACGGGTAATAGTGAAATAGATCAACTCCTTAGTCGTGGTGGCATGTCAGGTATGTTAAATACTATCTGGCTTGTGGTTACCGCATTAAGTTTTGGAGCAATTTTAGAACATTTAGGCATGTTGAAAAAATTTGTTGAATCAATTTTAGCTACTGCCAAGTCTACCGGTAGTTTAATTGCTAGCACGGTCGCGACTTGTATTGGTACTAACTTGATTACTGCCGATCAATATATGGCGATAGTCATGCCAGGAAGGATGTACAAAGATGAATATAAAAAAAGAGGGCTGCACCCAGTATTATTGAGTCGAACATTAGAAGACTCGGGTACCATTACTTCGCCGCTTATTCCTTGGAATACTTGCGGTGCCTTTATGTTTGGTGCTCTGGCGTTAACATCTTATGATTACATATTTTATTGTTTCTTTAACTTAATCAACCCCGTTTTAGCCGTAGCGTACGGTTATATGGGTTTTAAGATAAAAAAGTTAGTGACAAATAACTAAAACTTTCTCAAAATTAATAAATATTCATAAAGCCTGTTGATAACAGGCTTTTTTAATGTCTATCGCAGGCGTTAATTTTTCACAATGACTCTTTTAAGGATACGCATGAGTGATTTTACTCCACGCTATTTAGCTGATTATAGCGAAACGAATTTTTCTATTTCTACCGTTGAACTTACGTTTGAACTTGACGAGTATAAAACCCGCGTTACGAATCGAATGCTAATTACGCGTAAAGTGTCCGATAATCAACCACTGCATTTAGATGGAGAACATTTAAGCCTGTTGTCGGTACGTGTCGATGACAAAACATTATCAAATGATGATTATCAAGTCAGTGATACGGGCTTAACCATTGCTATCGATAACTCTGACTTTGAACTAGAAATTGTTACAGAAATTAATCCAACTGAAAATACCGCGTTGGAAGGTTTATTTAAATCGGGCGATGCTTATTGTACCCAATGTGAAGCAGAAGGCTTTAGACGTATCAGTTACTATCTCGATCGACCTGATGTTATGGCTACCTTTACCACTAAAGTGATTGCCAATAAAACGCAATTTCCGTATTTATTGTCAAATGGCAATAAGGTGGCTGAAGGAACGTTAGCCGATGGTCAACATTTCGTGCAATGGCATGACCCATTTCCTAAACCTTGCTATTTATTTGCCTTGGTGGCTGGCGATTTTGATGTTTTAAGTGACAACTACCATACCGGCTCAGGCCGCGATGTAGCGCTGGAAATATTTGTTGATAAAGGCAATCTACATAAAGCACATCATGCGATGGCGTCGTTAAAGCACTCTATGCGTTGGGATGAAAAAACTTTTGGGCTAGAATACGATCTCGATATCTATATGATAGTAGCAGTAGACTTTTTCAATATGGGGGCCATGGAAAATAAAGGCTTGAATGTCTTTAATAGTAAGTTTGTATTGGCGGATGAAACGAGCGCGACCGATGTTGACTATTTTAATGTTGAGGCGGTTATCGCGCATGAATATTTTCATAACTGGACAGGTAATCGAGTCACTTGCCGCGATTGGTTCCAACTAAGTCTAAAAGAGGGCTTAACGGTTTTTAGAGATCAACAGTTTAGTGCTGACATGCACTCAGCTGCCGTCACGCGCATTCAAAATGTAAGGGTATTGCGTTCGATGCAGTTTGCTGAAGACGCTGGTCCGATGGCACATCCTATTCGCCCAGAAAAAGTTATTGAAATGAATAACTTTTATACCTTAACGGTTTATGAAAAGGGCGCTGAAGTTATTCGCATGATCCACACGCTCTTGGGCGCTGATAAATTTAGAAAGGGTATAGATTTATATTTTGCACGCTTTGATGGTATGGCCGTTACCTGTGATGATTTTATCGATGCGATGGCTGATGCGTCGGCTGTTGATCTCACACAGTTTAAGCGCTGGTATAGCCAAGCAGGTACACCAGAGATAACGGTTAGTGAAACCTTTGATAGCGTTAGTAATGAGTATCAATTAACCATTGAACAAGCCAATAGTGGTCAGCCCGCATTACATATACCCATTGCTATCGAACTTATTTCGGCAGCAGCACAGCCAAATCATTCTCAGTTATTAGCGTTAACCGACCAAAAACAATCATGGACTTTCAAAGGCTATGATCAAAAACCGGTGTTAGCGTTATTAACTGGCTTTTCCGCACCAGTAAGAACACAGTTTTCACAATCAGATGAAGATTTGCAGCTTATTATGATACGGGCAAATGATGAGTTTTGTCGTTGGGATGCAGGACAAAAATTATTAACAACCTATATTATTCAAACTTTGCAGCAACCCGCAACAATCTTGCCTGATAGCCTATATCAAGCGTTTAGCACAATATTAACGGCGGACATATCTGCCGCCTTTAAAGCTGAGCAATTAACATTGCCGAGTTTTAGTGAGCTAGCAGACAGCATTGATGAAGTTGATCCTATCGCTTTACTCGATGCTATTGACAGCATTAAGTTAGCTTTAGTAAAACAACTAGCACCGTTATTTTTACAGCAATATCAAGCAAGTATTCAAACTGACTATGCCAATGATGGCAGCGCCATCGGTAAACGCGCCTTGAAAAATGTTTGTCTATCTTACTTAGCCAATTTGCGCGATCATCATGATGTTATAACCCAGCAATATCAAAACTCAAATAATATGACCGATACACTAGCAGCATTGCATTGTGCCGCAGCGCATAAGCATAATGATTTTTCCAATATGATGGCAGACTTTGCAACAAAATGGTCAGATACAACACTTGTAATGGACAAATGGTTCGCGATACAAGCCAGTGTTAATGATGAGGCTATTTATGATAATTTGTCGCAGTTGATAGCTCATCCATTATTTAGTCTAAAAAACCCCAATCGAGCACGCTCCTTGATCGGCGCATTTACCATGAATAACCCGCGTTATTTTCATTGTGACAGTGGCCGTGGTTATCAATTTTTACTTGAGCAATTGCAGTTATTAAATGATATCAATCCTCAGGTTGCATCACGCTTAATCACACCCTTGATACAATTTAAGTCGTTTAATACGGATAGACAGCAAATGATCAAAGCAAAGCTAGTTGAGTTTACTGAGCAAGTTACGCTATCGAAAGATTTAAAGGAAAAACTAGATGCGGCGCTGATGCATTAGGGTAGAGCGATGACATATTATTTTAGCTTAAACTTAAGTAGTGATGATTTTTTACTTTATTACCAAGGGGTAATTAACACCATTGTGGTGACCACGGAAAACGGTCTTAGAGTTGAATTTCCAGCAATGCATTTGCGTCGTTATTTCTTGTCAGGCGGGATAAAGGGCCGTTTTTGTTTGAAAACCAAAGATAATAAGTTTCTGTCGTTGGATAAAATTTCTTAATTAGAGCCTTTGCTTTAAACAGTGGTCAGACCATCGAAAGTCATCGACTGCAAATTGTCGATAGGATTACGGAGGCTATTTCTATTCACTATTTGCAGATCATAGCTTATTAAGAAATAGCGTTTAAAACGATTGTTTTAAACGCTATTTTGTTCTCATCAGATGACTCGATTCAAGTCTTTAATATAAAGGGCTTTAACTAAGGTTTTAGCACTTGCCACATGGTCAAAATGATGTAATTATTGTTTCATACCATGTAAGTGGACTTATAAAAATAAAAATGCAGAATCGCATCAGGGGAGATAAGAAATGAAACAAAACCTTCGCAATGGTTTTTACAAAAAGCCACTGGCTCTGAGTATTGCCGCCGCTATGATGACGTTAGCTACGGCTAATGCTCAAGCAAAAAACTTTCAGTTAGGTGACTTCGATATCAGCTTTGATTCTACATTTTCAGCTGGCAGCAGCTGGCGAGTAGAAGATCGTAATTGGAACGATAACGTTGGTAAATCTAATAACATAAACAATGGTTTTAATTTCAGCCAATACCACCCAGTATTGAATGTTAATCCTGATGCCGGCACAGTATGGAATGGAGCCGGTAGTTACTCTACTAATGGCGACAACGGTAACTTAAATTATGATGCGGGCGAAAGCTTCTCAAAATTAATTAAAGGCTCACATGAGCTTGATGTCCGTTATGAGAACTTAGGATTTTTTGGCCGCGCTATGTATTTTTATGACTTTGAAATGGTCGAAAAATCTAGAGCTTGGACAAATCCAAGTTCAGGTCAGGTTAATGACCCATGTCGCGATAATGAAGCAAAAGATCAATTATGTCGTGATATTCGTATGTTAGACGCTTTTGTTTATGGTGATTTTAATATTGGTGAAATGCCATTTTCAGTTCGTGTCGGTCAACAAGTGATCAGCTGGGGTGAAAGTACATTGATTTCACACGGTATTAGCGAACTTAACCCAGTAGATGTTGCACGATTAAAAGCACCAGGTTCAGAATTAAAAGAAGCCTTTATTCCGTTTGGCGCTGTTTGGGCATCATTAGGGGTTACCGAAAACTTCAACGTTGAAATGTTTTACCAATACAGCTGGGAAAAATCAATTCTACCAGCGCCAGGTAGCTATTTTTCAACCAATGACTTTGCGGGTGATGGCGGTCATTTTAACAATGTCCAGCTAAATTTTGCTAGTAACCCAGATATGGACCTTGACTCACTTGTTACTAATTTGAATGCATTAAGAGCGCAAATTTTAAATGGCAATGTAGCTATGGCGGATGCAGCTGGTGCCTATGTTAGTGCTTTCCCAACCAAGTTAACCTTGCGTCAAGAAGATGCTGAAAATGACCCTGATGACGGTGGTCAATATGGTTTAAAATTATCGTGGTTTTTACCTGAATTAAATGATACTGAAATTAGTCTTTATCATATGAATTACCATAGTCGTCGTCCTGTTTTTTCAGGTATTACAGCTGATTTTACTGGTGAAGCCTTAGCTCATGATGTTGGTATGTTAGCGTCGACTGAAATCACTTATGATAACTATACTGATTTAAAAGCATTCTCTCGTGTTGAATTGGATTATATTGAAGACATTAAGTTATACGCATTAAGCTTTAATACTGCTATTGGTACCACCTCAGTAGCGGGTGAAGTCACCTTCCGTCAAGATGAACCACTACAAATTGATGATGTTGAATTGTTATTTGCGGCCATGCCACAACAACTTGCTAATGACTTGGGTCGTAGTGAACTTGATGGCATTTCACAAATGCCTACTTTTCAGGGTGGTGAACGTGCTAACGGCTACATTCTTTCAGACACCATACAAGCACAAATGACCTTAACGCATTTATGGGGTCCTTCTTTTGGTGCAAGTCAATTCACCACCTTACTCGAAGTGGGGGGTATCGATATTCGTGATATGCCAGATCAAGATGTTTTACGTCTTAATGGTCCAGGTACGGGAAGAAATGGCGGCATCGCGGGTAAAGAAGGTTTAGAGCTTGCTTTACAAGATGGTGTTGAAACTAACCCATTCCCTAGCGCATTTGCATGGGGTTATCGTTTTGTCGGTAAATTAGACTATAGTGATGTTTTTGCAGGCATTAACGTGTCACCAAAAGTGGTGTTTTCACACGATGTTAATGGTATTACACCAGACCCTTTATTTTTGTTTGTTGAAGATAGAAAGTCAGTTGCATTTGGCCTAGGTTTTGATTATCAAAGTCGTTGGTCAGCAGATGTAACCTATAACAGCTTTTTCGGTGGCGTAGGTACAACAAACCAAATGGAAGATCGCGATTACGTGTCTTTTAACATCAAGTATTCAATTTAAGGCAGTATGAGGATAATTTTAATGAGAAATATTTTTAAAAATACCTTTAAAAAGGCAACGCTAGTATCAATGGCGGTAACGGTAGCTTTAGCATCTACAAGCGCGACCGCAAAAATTAGTGAGCAAGACGCTGCTAAGTTGAACAGTGAATTTACACCCTTTGGTGCTGTGCGAGCAGCTAACGCTGATGGCTCTATTCCAGCATGGACAGGTGGTATTACAACAGCTCCAGCAGGCTATAAAGTAGGCGATCATCATATTGATCCGTTTGCAGAAGATAAAGCGCTGTACGTTATTACGCATAAGAACCTTGCACAATACAAAGATTTATTGACACCGGGCCAAGTTAAGTTATTTGAAACTTACCCTGATACTTACAAAATGAGTGTTTATAAGTCACGTCGTTCTGCATCGTACCCTGAGCATGTTTATCAAGCGACAATAGATAACGCGACTAAAGCGGAATTAGTTGAAGGTGGTAATGGTATTGTTCAAGCGGCCATTGGTGTACCTTTTCCGATGCCGAAAGATGGTTTAGAAGCTATTTGGAATCATATTTTACGCTATCGTGGCGAAAAAATTATGCGTGAAGGTGGACAAGCTGCACCGACAGCTTCAGGCGATTACACTTATATGGGCTTTGATGATCAGTTATTGATCCCATACGGTGTTAAGGGTGTTAAAGCTGAACAACTTCAGGAAACTAATATTCTATTTAAATTTAAACAGAAAGTAACTGAACCAGCACGTTTAGCGGGAACGGCTTTATTAGTTCATGAGACCATGGACCAAATAAAAACACCTCGTCAAGCATGGACATATAATACCGGTCAACGTCGTGTTCGTCGTGCACCAAACGTTGCTTACGATGCACCAGGCACAGCGTCAGATGGTTTAAGAACAACAGATGACTTTGATATGTTTAATGGTGCACCTAACCGTTATAATTGGACATTAAAAGGTAAACAAGAACTATTGATTCCATACAACGATTATCGTTTACACAGTGATAATTTAAAGTACGATCAAATTTTACAACCGGGTCATATTAACCCTGAACTTGTACGTTATGAGAAGCATCGTGTTTGGGTGGTTGAAGCTAACTTAAAATCTGATACGCGTCATACCTATAAAAAGCGTGTATTTTATATTGACGAAGATAGCTGGCAAGTAGCGGTTACTGACATTTATGATAACCGCGATGAGTTATACCGCGTTGGTGTTGCCCATGGTATTAATTATTATGAAGTACCGACTCAGTGGTCAACGCTTGAAGTTTTCCATGATTTACAATCTCGTCGTTACATTGCGATGGGACTAGATAATGAAGCGAGTATGTACGATTTCTCTGCTGAATTAAATGATGTCGACTTTACGTCTTCGGCATTACGCCGTGAAGGTCGAAGATAATAGAGCACTTTGATAAAACGGCTGGCAAATGCTAGCCGTTTTTGTTTTAAAGTTTTCAAATGGTTATTTAATTTTCATTCCTCAATTTTTTAGCTAAGCTAATAGCAGAGGATAATATGGTTTCGATGGGCACTGTTCATGCCAACTCCTCTTTAACATCGTTATCTAACTTGAGACTTAAAGTCTCTACATTTCAAATGAATGGAGCTATATAGTTAATTATGCGTCTTCTCCTTATTTTACTCAGTTTTCTTATTATTCCAATTATCAATGCGCAATCGCTAGACGCGAGAATTGCTCCACTAGCCAGTAAATCACTGCTACTCGATATTACTGAAATTAATCAAGATAAATTAGTGGCTGTTGGTGAGCGTGGCCATATTCTTTATTCAACAGATGGCGTAAATTGGCAGCAAGCACAAGTGCCATTGCAAACAACATTAACCGCGGTCTATTTCATCGATGAATCAAATGGTTGGGCGGTAGGTCATGACGCGACTATTTTATCATCAAATGACGGTGGCATTTCTTGGAAAATACAGCAACATTTGCCACAGGTAGAGAAACCGCTATTGGATGTACTATTTATAGATTCAAACAATGGCATTGCTATTGGTGCCTATGGTCTCTTTTATCGCACAACTGACGGTGGCAAAAGTTGGGTTATTGAATATCATAATGAATTTCTTTATCCAGGTGACCAAGCGTATTTGGCAGAGTTAAAGTTACAAGATGAAGAAGCATATTTAGATGAACAAAGTAGTATTTTGCCACATTTTAATCGTGTTGTTGCTGATGGACGTACATTGTACTTAGCTGGAGAAATTGGCTTAATGGCAAAAAGTAATGACTTTGGTGTTAGTTGGGAAAAACTTGATGAGATATATCCGGGCTCATTTTACGATATAAATCGTACGCAAGAGGGCAATTTGTTAGTGATTGGCTTACGCGGTCATATTTTCCGTAGTTTAAAAAATGGCACACCATGGCAAGCAAGTGAAAGCCATGTTACTGCTTTATTGAGTGCAATTGTGCTTAGTGATGATCAGCGCGTATTTATATTAGGTAATAATGGGGTATTGTTAGAAAGTCGTGATGACGGTGCTAGTTTTACGCAGCACCTGCAAAAAGATGGTAAAGCACTTATCGCCGGGGTTTGGTTTAAAAATAAAATAATCGCCGTCTCTGATGTTGGCATTAAAGTCATTAACGTAACGAAGTAACTCTCATGAAATCTAACTCTATTATCAATGTTGTTGAAGCAACACTCTTTCGTCGTCGTTTAGCTGTGTTAGTGTTTTTTATTGTAGCCAGTATATTCTTATTGTTTCAAGCCAGCCAAATTAAGCTTGATTCGGCGTTTACTAAACATATTCCGCTTAATCACAGCTACATGAAGACATACCTTAAGCACCAAGAAAATTTTGGTGGTGCAAACAATGTTTTAATTTCAGTATGTGACAGTAGTGAAGACATTTTTAATCCTGAATTTTTCACCGCCTTGAAAGGCGTGCATGACAAGTTGTTTTTTATTCCCGGTGTTGACCGAATTCAGGTGAAATCTTTATTCTCACCCAGCACACGATTTGTTGAAATAGTCGAAGACGGTTTTGCCGGTGGTCCAGTAATACCAGCAAACTTTCAACCAGACGCGGCAGGGTTAGCAATAGTTAAAGGCAATATAGAAAAAGCAGGTATTGTCGGTAGTATTGTTGCTGATGATTATAGCTGTTCTATGGTGAAAACCTCACTGATGGAGATTGACCCAAATACCGGCGAAAAGTTAGATAGCATCGTGCTTGCAGGGCAGTTGGAAAATGACATACGCGGTGAATTTGAAAAAGATAATATTTCAGTACACATTATCGGCTTTACAAAAATGGCCGGTGATGTTGCCCAAGGTGCAAAAGGCGTAGTGACCTTTTTTGGTATCGCCATTGCCATTACAACCTTGATGGTATTTTGGTTTTGTCGTTCACTAGCGTTAACTATTTTACCTATTTCTTGTTCACTTATTGCTGTTGTTTGGCAGTTAGGTATGTTGTCAACACTTGGCTTTGGTTTAGACCCGATGTCAATATTAGTGCCATTTCTCGTCTTTGCCATAGGTGTTAGTCACGGTGTACAGATGATTAATTCTGTCTCCAAAATGGTCAACAGTGGCAAAACAAGCAAACAAGCAGCACAGCTAAGTTTTAGGGTGTTATTAGTGCCAGGCGGTATTGCCTTATTGTCAGATACTGTTGGTTTTATGACCTTGCTATCTATTGATATTGGCATTATTCGTGAACTTGCCATTACAGCATCACTGGGTGTTGCGATGATTATCTTAACTAATTTAGTCTTACTACCGCTGTTAGTTTCTTATATTCATGTGCCGAAAATTGAAAAACAAAAGCAAGCAAATGCCACATCCTCTTCTGATGGTATATGGCATTTTATGTCAGCATTTGCTACACGTAAGTTTGCCATCGTGATATTAGCTGTTACCGCGGTGCTTTATTTGGTGGGTTATCAAAATGCCCAAAACATGAAAATAGGCGAGCTACATGCAGGTGCGCCGTCGTTACATGAAACATCACGATATAATCAAGATACATTTTTAATTACCGACAGATACGCCATTAGTGTTGATTATATGTCAGTGATTGTTGAAACAACGGCCGATGCCTGTACTTATTATGATTACATGGATGTTATTGATAGATTTCAATGGCGTATGGAAAATATTGAAGGTGTACAATCTGCTGTTAGCTTAGCGTCAATAGCTAAGTTGGTTAACTCTGGTTACAACGAAGGTAATCCGAAATGGCGGGTTTTATCACGTAATCAACAATCCCTAGTACAATCCATTGCGCGCGTGCCATCGTCGAGTGGTTTACTTAATAGTGATTGTAGCGTCATGCCGGTGATTTTGTTCTTAGAAGATCATAAAGCTGAAACGATTAATCGTGTCGTTGATGCTGCGAAGCAAGTCGCTAGTGAATTAGATAGCGATAATTTATCATTCAAGCTTGCTTCTGGTCCCGTTGGCGTAATGGCAGCCACTAATGAAGCTGTAGAAGCTGCTCAAATACCTATGATGCTCTATGTTTACGGTGCAGTAATAATTTTATGTTTACTAAGCTTTAGAAGCCTAAGAGCAACCATCGCAGTAGTTGTGCCACTGTATGTTGTTTCAACGTTAGCGCAATGGTTAATGACGGAATTGAACATTGGTCTAACCGTATCAACGCTTCCGGTAATTGCCTTAGGTGTAGGTATTGGTGTTGATTACGGTATTTATATTTTGTCTACCATGAGTGTCAAGCTTCGTAATGGCGCTAGCGTGCAAAGTGCTTATTTTGATGCACTTAAAGAGCGCGGTAGTGCGGTATTAATTACCGGTGTTACTCTGGCTATTGGTGTATCAACTTGGTTCTTCTCTGATTTGAAATTCCAAGTGGATATGGGCATATTATTAACCTTTATGTTTTTAGTTAATATGATCGCCGCTGTACTGGTATTACCAGCTATAGCAGCATTTCTATGGCCACAGCGAAAATAAATGTTAATTTAATTAAAAAATAATACTGCATAAATACACAAGAAAATGACCGAAAGGTCATTTTCTATTTATAACTAATGAATAAACACTTAAATGTTGTCCCTGTTACTGCCCTGATGCGCCATTTTTAAAGTAATATATCTAAAATATTGCTCGCAATCGCTTAAGTTTATTAATAAAATCGCCTCTATAGTCTATTCTTTTTAAAAAGACTAAAAAATAATAATTATTTCAAGCGTTTTATCCAAAAAGGAAAAAGGCATGGCGTTAGTAGACGGTTTACCTTCAGTGATACTTTCGAACGTAGCACAGTTAATACAACAAAAAGTTCCAGCGAAAACAGCTCCGCTCGTTAATCAATTTGCTGAGTTGCTTTATAACAATATTTCAACCTTAGATTTAGACCATAGAAATGACAGTGACATGTACGGTGCCACACTAAGTCTTTGGAATACGCTAAACGATCATCAAGATGATAAACCCGTGATTAAAGTGTTTAATCCACAGGTCTCAAAAAATGGCTGGAAATCTAGTCATACTATTATCGAAATTATTGTCCGAGATATGCCATTTTTAGTTGATTCTGTGCGCATAGCGTTAAGTCGATTAAATCTAACACCACATTTAATGCTAAATTCGCCGATTAAAATTGTTCGCGATAACAGTAAAAATATCACCAAACTTTCTTCATCGGTTGATCAGTCTTTCAAATCTACATCGGTAGAAACGGTGTTTTTTATTGAAATTGATCGTCAAAATGATGCCTCAGTATTAACAAATATCGCTAAAGAACTGCACTCTGTGGTCAGTGATATTGCGGTTACCGTCAATGACTGGCAGCCAATGCAAGCACGTTTACGCAGTGTTATCGATGAAGTTAAGCAAGCAAAGTCTTTACCTTGTTCACAAGAAGAGCATAAAGATAGTATTAACTTTTTAGAATGGATGTTAGCAGATAATTTTACCTTACTTGGCTATCGTTCATACCATGTTAAAACCTTGAAAGGTGATATGGCATTGGCCGCTGATGTTAAATCTAGCTTAGGCTTGATGAATCAGTACGATGGCACTAAAGAACGTCTTATTTCTGGGTTAAGCGAATCGGCACGTAAAATTGCTCTAGGCGATAACTTACTGATCTTAACTAAAACAAACGCAAAATCGCGCGTACATCGACCAGCACACCTTGATTATATTGGTGTTAAACGTTTTGATGATAAAGGTAATGTTATCGGTGAAGAGCGCTTTGTTGGCTTATTTGGTTCGGCTTACTACACTAACAGTGCGTTAGACCTACCTTTGATCAAATCGAAAGTCGCAGATGTTTGCGACAACTCAGGTTATGCTAAAGGCACTCATGCTTATAAGGCACTGATCAACATTCTTGAAACTTACCCACGAGATGAAATTTTACAAAGCTCACCTGCTGAACTATTGCGAAATGTTATGGGTATATTCCAGATGCAAGAGCGTGATTACTCAGGCTTATTCATGCGTCGCGATGCCTTTGACCGCTTTTATTCTTGTATGGTTTATGTGCCACGTGAGCGTTACAACACGGCGCTACGTATTAATACGCAAAAATTATTACAAGAAGCACTAGGTAGCGAAGAAGAAGTAGAATTTACAACATATTTCTCAGAGTCAGCGCAAGCGCGGACACACTATATCGTTAGAGTTAATTCGACAAAAGCAGACATTAATGTGAAAGAAATTGAAAAAAATCTAAATCATGCCGCACGCAGCTGGGATGATAACTTAGCTGACGCGTTAAATTCGCACAAAGGTGAAGCGAAAGGCAAGGCACTAAGTCGAAAATATATTAGCTTTCCTCAAGCCTATAAGGATGAAGTACTTCCAGGTACCGCAATTGTTGATATTGAAAAGTTTGAAGCCTTATCTGCTAATAACCAACTTGAAATGCTGTTTTATCAGCCTCAAGAGGAAGATGCAAATAGCCGATTTGTTAAATTAAAGCTATTCCATTCAGGAGAGCCATTACATTTATCAGATGTTTTACCGATGTTAGAAAACTTTGGTTTACGTGTTATTGGTGAAAGCCCTTATGCGGTAAAAACTGACAATGGAGAAGTTTATTGGATTTTAGACTTTTCAATGTTGTTAACGGGTGAAGGTAAATTTAACTTAGAAGTCGTTCAAAGCTTATTCCAAGATGCGTTTGCTAAAGTTTGGTCTGGACAATTAGAAGATGATGGCTTTAACCGCTTAATTTTGGGTGCCGAATTAGGTGGCCGTGAAGTATCAATTGTTCGTGCGTATGCTAAATATGAGCGCCAAATTGGTGGTACATTTAGCCAAAATTATATTGAAGATACTTTTGCTCGCTATCCTGATATTGCCGAGCTTTTGATCAAGCTATTTAATTTACGTTTTTCGCCAGCCAAAAAACTTAACGAAAAAGCGATAGAAAAAGTATTGGTCAGCATTGAAACATCTTTAGACAATGTCGCTAATTTAGATGATGACCGTATTATTCGACGTTTCGTTGAAATGATTAATGCTACTATTCGTACTAACTATTTCCAACCACATCCAGTGACAGGCGAAAAATCTTATATTTCATTCAAGATTTTACCTGCTCAAATTACCGATGTGCCTTTACCTTTGCCTAAGTACGAAATATTCGTCTATTCACCGCAAGTAGAAGGTGTGCATTTACGTGGTGGTAAAGTTGCTCGAGGTGGTTTGCGTTGGTCTGACCGTCGTGAAGATTTCCGCACAGAAGTATTAGGTCTAGTAAAAGCACAACAAGTTAAAAATACGGTGATTGTGCCAGTCGGTGCAAAAGGTGGCTTTGTTTGTAAGCAGCTACCAAACGGCGATAGAAATGAAATATTTGAAGCTGGTAAGGAATGTTACCGTACTTTCATTCGAGGCTTGTTAGATATTACTGACAATATTGTTGGCGGTGAAGTTGTACCGCCAGTAAATGTAGTACGTCATGACGAAGATGACCCATATTTAGTGGTTGCTGCCGATAAAGGTACGGCAACGTTTTCAGATATTGCTAATGGCATTTCTGATGAATTTAACTTTTGGTTGGGTGATGCATTTGCTTCCGGCGGTAGTGTTGGTTACGACCATAAAGGCATGGGCATTACGGCAAAAGGTGCTTGGGAATCTGTAAAACGTCATTTCCGTGAAATGGACATTGATTGTCAGACAACTGATTTTACCGTCGTTGGTGTCGGCGATATGGCAGGCGATGTGTTTGGTAATGGTATGTTGCTATCAAAGCACATTCGTTTACAAGCCGCATTTAATCATCTGCATATTTTTATTGATCCTAACCCTGATGCTGCATCTACCTATGTAGAGCGTGAGCGTTTATTTAATCTTCCTGGTTGTTCTTGGGAAGATTTTGATATGTCGTTGGTATCAGAAGGCGGTGGCTTATTTAATCGTTCTGCGAAGTCTATCAAATTAACGCCGCAAATTAAAAAAATGATTGGTACACAAAAACAAACCATGGCGCCAAACGACTTGATTCAAGCGATATTGAAAATGAAAGTCGACTTGTTTTGGAATGGCGGTATCGGCACTTATGTTAAAGGTTCGAAAGAGTCGCATTTAGAAGTGGGTGACCGCGCAAATGACTCACTACGTATTAACGGTGTTGAACTCAAAGCCAAAGTTGTTGGTGAAGGTGGTAACTTAGGTTTAACACACTTAGGTCGTATTGAGTTCGCCGCTAAAGGTGGTCGTCTTAATGCTGATTTTGTTGATAACGCCGGTGGTGTAGATTGTTCAGATAACGAAGTAAACATCAAGATTTTACTTAATGGTCTTGTGCAAAATGGCGATTTAACCGTTAAGCAACGTAATAAAATTCTTTATGACATGACCGACGAAGTCGGTGAGATTGTTATTGATGATTGTTATCGTCAAACTCATTCATTGTCGATAACTGAATTACGTGGTGGTAGTGCATTAAAAGAGCAAGCACAGTTTATTACCGAATTAGAACGTTCAGGTAAGCTCGACCGAAACTTAGAATTTATCCCGAGCGACGAAGAAATTGCTGAACGTTTAGCATTAGGTAAAGGCTTAACACGCCCAGAGCTTTCGGTATTACTTGCTTATAGTAAAATGGTATTAAAAGAAGAACTTGTTTGTCCTGAAATTACCGACAACGAATTCCATCAGAGTTTGTTAATTGGCGCGTTTCCTAAAAAGCTACAAGACAATTACAGTGATCAAATGCAAGATCACCCACTAAAAGCTGAAATTATTGCCACTAAATTGGCCAATAATATCGGTAATGATATGGGCTTTAACTTTGTTCACCGTATGAAAGAAGAAACCGGCGCAACAACATCTGAAATTGCTAACTGTTATGCCATGTCGAGCGCTGTGTTTGAGTTATCAGATATTTGGAAGCAGATCAGCGATTTAGATAACAAGATTTCGACCGCTATCCAAACTGAAATGTTATTCCAATTGCGCAGAACAGTGCGTCGTGCAACACGTTGGTTCTTACGTCATCGTAATAAAGCATTGAACATTGGCGAGTCAATTGCTTTCTATCATGCAACATTTGCCGCTTTGTCGAATAATATAACGGCCTATATGGTTGAAGATGAAGCAGAGCAAATCAAACGTGTCGAAAATGATTTAATTAAGGCAGGGGCGCCAGAGTCAGTTGCCTTGAGAATTTCATTATTGAGCACCTTGTTCTCGGTGATGGATTTAGCCGAAATCTCAAAATCTGAGTCAGTGCCAACTGAATTAGCGACTGATTTGTACTTTAAGCTTGGTGCGAGATTAGACTTACATTGGTTCTTAGACCAAATTACCTCTCAACCTGTTTCGAACCACTGGCAAGCACTTGCTAGAGCTTCATTCAGAGAAGAGCTAGATTGGCAGCAACGTTCATTAACCTCAGTGATATTACGCGGTAATAAAAACTCTACCGATGTTGATGAAATGTTGGAGAATTGGTTTGTTGATAGTGCGCAACCACTTGAGCGCTGGAGACATATTCTTGCCGACTTTAGAATTGGCAAGACTCATGAGTTTGCCAAGTTCTCTGTGGCGTTACGAGAACTAATGTTATTAAGTTTGCACTGTGACCCAGTAAAATAAGTGTTAAGATCCCCACTAAGAGTGGGGATTTTTTTGTCTTCAAGTAAACGTTCACGTGATATCTATGGGCGTTCAGTATTTAATTAAATTAAAGAGGTAGTATGTTTTACTCAGCTATTCGTAAAGTGTTTTTTAAATTCGATCCCGAAGCAATTCACGAGTTGACGATTAAAGGCTTTAAAGCAACCGGTGCTTCGCCGCTTAACATGCTATATAAGCAAACAATACCGAACAAACCTGTTGAAGTGATGGGGATTAAATTTCCAAATCCGGTTGGGCTAGCAGCAGGTTTAGATAAAAATGGTGAATGTATTAAAGCTTTTGAAGCTTTAGGTTTTGGCTTTATTGAAGTCGGAACTGTAACTCCTAGACCACAGCCGGGTAATGACAAGCCAAGAATTTTTAGATTGCCTGAAGCTAATGCCATTATCAATCGTATGGGGTTTAACAATAAAGGCGTTGATTACCTTGTTGATCAAGTGATCAAAGCTAATTACTCGGGTGTTTTAGGTATTAACATCGGTAAAAATAAAAACACACCAGATGAAAATGCCAAAGATGATTATATTCACTGCATGCGCAAGGTTTATGATTTTGCGACTTATATTACCGTGAATATATCGTCACCGAATACGCCAGGTTTGCGCTCATTACAATATGGTGATGCGTTAAATGAGCTATTGTCGGCGTTAAAAGCAGAACAAACCTCGTTAGCTGAGCAATATGGTAAATATGTACCGGTTGCGGTAAAAATAGCGCCTGATTTAAATGCAGAAGAAATCAATTCTATTGCCGAGTGTTTGATAGCTAATAACATTGACGGTGTTATCGCCACCAATACCACCTTAGCTCGAGACAAAGTATCACATTTACCATTTGGCAATGAACAAGGCGGTTTAAGTGGTGCTCCAGTAAAAGAAAAAAGTACTGAAGTGATTCAATTACTCGCAAAAGCGCTTGATAATAAATTGCCAATTATTGGCGTAGGTGGTATTGCCTCTGCTGCTGATGCACAAGAGAAAATAGACGCCGGAGCTAAGTTAGTACAAGTTTATACTGGTTTTATTTATCAAGGACCGCAGCTAATTAAAGACATTGTTAAAACGCTGAACTAATTCAAGTATTGAATTTATTAAGCAGAATATACCGATAATAAAAAGGCCGTCATTACACTGACGGTCTTTTTATTATTTTTTACTTGAGCATTAAGTTACTAAGGATTTTGCGTTGAAGACTGTTGCCTTGCGATCCTAACTTCTAAACGTTCTATTCGCTCTATCAGCAGTCGTAAACTGGTGTCAAATTCATTGATACTGGTCGCGGTAAACATTTGTTGTTTATCTCGATTTTTTGCATCGGCATCTAAGGTATTAAGGGCCGAGGATAACTTCTTCACTTCATCTTTTACGCTATTAGCGGCGACCATTTGCTCAGCAACAGCATCAATTGAAAACTCGGTCGCCGTAATTTTGTCTTTCAAACTACTAAGCTGTTTATTTTGCTGACTAACTGCGTCAGTATTTTTTGTCTGTTGAGCGGCTATTTTCTGGCTTTGTGAATTTAGCTCCTTAATTTCTGTTTGATTTTTTCGCCATGCTGATGCCCATAGCTTATCCATCTCTGAAAGCAGCAATTCAGTTTTCTCACTAATGGCTTCTAATTTTATTTTCAACGCTATTGTTGATTCACCTATCTCTTCTCCGGTAGCAGACAGTTGGTTTTCAAGCTGCTGTATACGTTGATCACTGCTACTTAATGCTTGATTGACGGTTAACTGCTGTTGGTAAAAATACCAACCGGTAGCTGCTAATGCAATGTAGGGCATTAGCATTAATAATGTGCGTAATAAAGAAGGTGGCTTTGTCTCCTTTACCGTTGTCTGAGGTGTCAATTTTTTTTGTGTTTTTATCGACGTTTCTCGAGTCATCTTAACTTGATCTCGATCGATCGAAATGGTTGGAATTTCAGGTTCTTCGCGGTTTGACAAGAGAATGTCCTACTAACAATGGCAATAAATTACAGATACCAGTAACTTTATAATATTTAGTAAATTTTGTACAAAAAAAACCGACATATTTGTCGGTTTTTCTTCATATCACCAAACAGCGCTATTTATCGGTCATCAGTAACTTTCGTTATGAACACTTAATACCGCGCGTCCAGAAGGATCAGCATTGTTTTGAAAACTCTCATCCCATGCCAATGCTTCTTGCGTGCTACAAGCAACAGATTTGCCACCGATAACGCAATCAGCCGCCGTGGCTAAGGGAAATTTATCTTCAAAAACACAGCGATAAAAATAAGCTTCTTTACTATCGGGTGTATTGACCGGAAATTTGAAGCTGGCACTGGCAAGTTGTTGATCACTGACTTGTGATTCTACATAGTTTTTTAAGCCATCAATCCAAGAGTAACCTACACCGTCAGAAAATTGCTCTTTTTGACGCCATAATATTTCTTTAGGTAAATACCCTTCAAATGACTCACGTAAAATGGCTTTTTCCATTTTGCCATTGCCGCACATTTTATCTTCTGGATTGATGCGCATAGCAACATCCATAAAGTTTTTATCTAAAAAGGGTACGCGCGCTTCAATGCCCCAAGCCGACATAGATTTGTTTGCACGTAGGCAATCAAACTTATGTAAACGCTCAAGTTTACGCAGTAGCTCTTCATGAAATTCTTGAGCGTTTGGTGCTTTGTGAAAATATAGATATCCGCCGAATATTTCATCTGCACCTTCACCAGAAAGCACCATCTTAATACCCATGGCTTTAATTTTACGCGCCATTAAATACATTGGAGTCGAGGCACGAATGGTGGTGACATCATAAGTCTCTAGGTGATAAATTACTTCTCTTAAAGCATCAATACCTTCTTGCTCAGTAAATACCACACTGTGATGTATGGTCCCTATGCTATCAGCAACGGTTTGCGCTGCGATTAAATCCGGCGAACCCGCCAAACCACAGGCAAAAGAATGCACTTTTGGCCACCAAGCTTCCGATAAATCGTTTTCTTCAATACGTCTAGCAGCAAATTTTTGAGTGATAGCAGAGATTAATGAAGAATCCAAACCGCCTGAAAGCAACACTCCATAGGGTACGTCAGTCATTAAATGACTTTTCACTGAATCTTCTAATGCTTCACGTAGTTTTTCTTTACTGGTGTTGTTATCTTTAATTGCTGAATATTTTTGCCAGTTACGCTGATAATACTTTTCAAGCTTACCAACTCTACTATCCAATATATGGCCAGGAGGAAATTCTGCCACGGTTTTACAAATGGGCATTAAGGCTTTCATTTCTGAGGCAACATAAAAGTTACCTTCATCATCATAACCGGTATATAGCGGAATAATTCCCATGTGGTCACGAGCAATTAGGTAGCTATTATCACGTTCGTTGTATAAACAAAAAGCAAACATACCTTGGAGTTTATCAACAAAATCACCACCAAACTTTTCATACATTGGGATAATGACTTCGCAATCTGATGCTGTTTGAAAGCCATAGTCGGGTGTATGTTGGCTCGACAATGTTTTGTGATTATATATTTCGCCATTAACCGCTAAAACGAGTTTTCCATCGCTGCTATATAGTGGTTGAGCACCATGTTCAGTGTCGACGATTGATAAACGTTCATGGACTAAAATTGCATGTTCATTGTTGTAGATGCCAGACCAATCTGGACCACGGTGGCGAAGTAAACGTGAATATTCTAAAGCTTTCGGACGTAGTGCGTCAGCACCCGTTTTAATATCTAATATACAAAATATCGAACACATTGAAGTGCTACCCCTTTATATTTAAAAAATGACAAATTGTGTGGTTATTACGCCAAGGTGTTTTACCCAAGAGAAATATGCGCGCTGATCTCAGAAAAATATTTCTTGAAAGTATCGCTCAGCAAAATTGCTGTCTAGACACTTTGACAGCATTTGATAAAAAATCAATAGAATTTTTACTCTAAATTATTATATTACTACTAGCGGCACTATCAGCCGCAATAAAAGTAATATTTACCTGAAATGCGACTACCCGTAATGGTTGAGGTTAATGATTAAATGATATTGAGTGAGAAGTTGTAAGGCTCTTGCTGTTAACTTTCAGCCTGAAGCAGACAGTAAGCGTTTGAGAAGCCAAGAGCATATTTAGGGGGATTTCAACCGAAATACGACGCTTTTTTGAGGCTGCTTTAAGCTCATTCCTGCCGTTCACCATTTCTCTATAAAATTGAAGTTCATACCTTCTATGGATATTAATCATAGAATATTCAAAGTTGATTCATAATATATTTCGTATGTGCAATACTCTAAAAAAGACTAAATAAAATATTACTATTTTACAGTCTTAAACCTTTTAGTTACTTGCTTCATCTAAGTAACGACTTTAATCATTTACCAAGGGAAACGATGAAATATTTATTCTCCGCCTTCTTCACAACTTCATTACTTATCTTAACCAACTGTAATTCAGCCAACGCATTGGAAGAAATCCCTCTTTCTATGCATACATCACTTAATCAACAATTGGCGATAAATAATGTAAGATATGGGGTCGTTGGTCAGTCGGTTTTAATTCTAAAGAATCATCAACAATTTTATCGAGGCCAGCATGGGGTCGCTAACATCGAACTTAATGTTGATATTACTGAAAAACACATTTTCCCAAGTTATTCTATTACCAAGCTATTAACGAGTGTGCTGATGATGCAGCAAGTTGAGAAAGGGAGTGTTGATCTTAAAAAGTCAATACGCACATATTTACCCTATCTCTCAAAACAATGGCAGTCAGTTACGATAGAACACTTATTAAGCCACACATCTGGTATTCCTCGTTATTTTGATATAGCAATGAAAAAAGGCATTTTTTTACCAACCAAAAAAGCAGTTTTCTTGTCTCTTATTGATGAACCTGATCATTTCGAGATAGGCACAAAAAACAGCTATAACAATACAAATTTCCTCCTACTCTCTGCTGTTTTAGAAGCCAAGGCTGGTAAGTCTTATCAAACATTAGTGGCGGAGGAAATCATTAACCCTTTAGGATTAAAAAATACAGGGCATACAAGCGCAAAAGATATCATCAACAACCATGTTACTAGTTATCGTGGGGCTAACGGCAAGATTAGAAAGAATATGAATATTGATTGGCCAGAATATACATTTTCACATTCTGCACTTTATTCAACCCCTGAAGACCTTGCTACATTTATGACCGCACTCGTCACTGGCAAATTTGTCAGTCAAAAAACTTTAAAGCAATTGTGGCAACCGATGAAGCTGGCTGACGGAAATAAAGGACGTTATGCATTTGGATTTGAGTACGCTTTTGAGGATGGATATTATCATTTTGGCCATGATGGTGGTAATCATGTAAAGCTACGCCATTATTTTAATCCCAAAGATAGCGCAGATAATTATACACTTGTCTATGCGACTAATGGGAATGCCTATGATGTTTGGACTGATGTATTGGCAGATAGTTTAATGGCAATTGTTGATCCTGACAAATTTGAAATGGCAGCCATAAAAGAACAATTTTTAAGTAACATTTTGGAAAAAAATGATAAGGGTCTAATAGAAGTTTACAAAGCAGTGTCGAATGTTTTCGATGGTGATGAAGCATTGATAGAGCGTTTTTTACTGTATCGAGCCTATGCTATTAGGTATGGTAGTGGGGCGGAATCTTCAATTACCGCTTTTAAGTTTCTTAACCTTAAATTCCCTAATTCAGCCAACGCAAGAGAAAGCTTAGCTGATACTTGGTCTGAAATTGGCAATAAAAAGAAAGCAATTGAAAACTACCGAATAGTTTTAAAAATATCTCCCAAGTCTAGAAGAGCTAAAGAACAAATTGAAAAACTTGAAGGTAAAGTGCAAAAATAGAAACATATTGTGCTTCGATCTATTAGTCTTTTTCTGTTGCTTTAGTTAGCGAGTTATTTAATTGCGTTACGCGTGTAATTGTCGGAAGATAAGTCGCTTTAATTTAAAGTATCTATGATTACTATGGTGGCTCAGGAGCCAGTAATGGTGAGGAACAATCAGAGTTGGTAGGTCAATGCTTCCTGCAAGCTCATTGCTGCCGCAGGTATTTGATTTTTAAAAAATTGGCTACGAGCGAGAGTCATTACTAACAATTCAATTGATTAGCAGTAGGTGCGATAAAGCACCGCTGACAAAATCGAAATAATATGCTTTTAAATCACAGGCTAGATTGATCTGAAAAAGAAAAAGTACGCCATGTGGATTTGTCAGTATCTATTGCTTTATCTGGAAAAGAGATGCCATTTACAATAATCATCATATTCCAATCATCGCCTGAGAATTTCTTACGAAGAATTTGCATTTCCCGATGTGAACCCTTCAAAAATTTAGGTCTCAACCCATCCTCTGATTCTACTCTGCCAGCATAAGGTACCCAAAATCCACTCCAATCTCTTAAGTTCCACCTATCTGGCTCACTCCAATTTTTGCCATTATATATTCTCTCCCCTAGCTGAGCAGAAGCATGAAGTTTATGGAGGTGGCCTGTTTTAACATCTTCGATAAGAATGTCTATAACAGCGTAGTCATCTTCTTTACCTTTAGCACAAATATACAGTGAGTCTTTATCATGCATGAGATAAAGTGAATTTTCTGAAGGTAATATAATTTTTGTTGCTGCACTCCATTCAATATTTTTACATCTCCCATCGAATAATGGTGTTGTTTTAGTAGTATTGATTTCCATTAAGTCATCAGCCATAGCTTGCTGAACAAATAGTTGCAATAGGATGATTGGAAGCAAAAATACAGTTGAAAGCTTACTCATAATTTATTACTCATATTAATTGTCCACCCATCATGAAGAGTCTGCTCTTAATCTCAATAATATTACGATAGAAAGGCTATTTTGAGCGGTAGTTTGCTCAGAACATTGAAAATAACCGAATAAATCAATCTATATGAAATTATGAAGTTCCGCTAGATGTATTTAGTGAACGACAGCAATGGTGGCTTAGTTGTCGTTCAGAATAAAGATATGTCTAGGTGATTTGAACACTGTAAAAAGCCTAAGCAGCAGTTGGTATTAGTGACACCTTAGTCGAAGGAACTGCCGTTAGTAAGCTAATCGCTAACGTTAGCAAAATATACCCAATGATCGTAAATATTAGTGATTGATTTTCAGCTATTCCGACTGAGAAACTATGCTTGCATAAAATGTGTTCTTGGCAGTGTTGCTTTAAACGCTATAACCAAAATGAGACCAGCCTCAATCTAAATGCGCAGTCACAGATATTAATCGCTAGTTTTAAAAAACTGGATACATTAGTATGAAGGTCATGAAAATAATATGATTTTTTAATTTTACAGTAACCTTCTAAAAGAGTTATCCATGTTTACAACGTTAAGAATTAAAAAAAACTCCCTGCTTGTTGCCACTTTATCGTTTGGGATAAGTGTCTTGAGTCATGCTCAGGACGTAAATAATACGGCACTAACGGTTGAAGAATTACGTATTGATAAAGCGCAGCAATTAATGCCTACTGTGACATCGAGATTAACCACAAGAGTTGAAAAATTTTCCAGCCAGTTAAGTAAAGCCAATAATTATACCGTGTTGACGCAATTAACTATGCGTCATGCTAAAGCACTTTGGCTTGAGGCAAAAACATCTTTTAGACAGTTGAATGACTTTGACGATCGCCCATTATATTGGGCACGTTTACAAATGAGTAAAGCGTTGCGTTCGTCAAAAGCCTTTGCCCAACTGTTTGCTAATCAGCAACAGAAACTCCTCTGGACACTCGAATTACAATCTCGGGGGCAAATGGATATTAAATTTGATAAAAAAGCCGATAAGAAAATCTTATTAACCGGTTTTGACCCATTTTTTCTTGATCGCCACATAGATCAAAGTAATCCATCGGGTGTGGTAGCGTTGTCGTTGGATGACTTAGTCGTGAGTATGGAAGGGCAAACGGCAGAAATTGAGGTGCTAATTATCCCTGTGCGCTTTCGCGACTTTGATCAAGGCATGATAGAAGAACTGCTTAGTCCTTATATTCAAGATAAATCGGTTGATATGGTGTTAACGGTTAGCATGGGCAGAGAAAATTTTGATTTAGAGCGCTATCCTGCGTTAAGACGCAGCGCTAATGCACCGGATAATATTAACGTCCTCACCGGTGCGACAAAAACTAATCCGTTAGTGCCAATGTTAAAATCATCAACATTACTCGGGCCAGAATTTGTCGAATTTAGTTTGCCAATTATGGCGATGAAAAAGGGCGAAGGTAAATATATTGTCAACGACAACCGTAACGTATCGACGCTGTCGGGTGGAGCCTTTAACGCGCAAGCATTAGCTGATATTACTAAGCAAACCTCGGTCAGTGGCTCAGGTGGCGGCTATTTGTCGAATGAGATCAGCTATAGAAGTATTTTGCTAAGAAATAAATTTAATTCTAGTTTACCTGTTGGGCATATCCATACCCCTAAAATTAGCGCCTTTGATAAACAAGCATTAAGCGATATTGTTAAACAAACCAAAAGCATTATAACTCAAGGTGTTGCAGCGTTATAATAATGATAATGGGGTTTCATCGATGAAAGAATTTATTTAAGACACAAAAAAAGCGCTAATATCACTAGCGCTTTTTTATACGGTTGAAATGGTATTAAATATTATTAGTTACATCGACCGATAGCTTTAACATTTGTCCGGGTTGTAAATACTTCTTACGGTTAAGACTATTCCAACGTTCAATATCTCGAATAGAGACATTAAATTTACTAGCAATGCGGGCAAAAGAGTCACCTTTGCGCACTCGATAGTTAATATTACGCATTATCGCTTGTTCGCTGGGTCTTTGGCTGTTTGAAGCAAGTTTCTCAACCGCTGCTTTTTGCCAAATAACTAACTTTTGTCCTGGCTTAATGGTGTCTCTTGGTGCCATGCCATTCCACTTGGCTATGCTACGCGTTGAAACCTTATAGATGCGGCTAAGGTCCCATAATGTATCGCCTGACTTAACCGTGTGAATGCGCTTTTCACCGGCGAGTACTTTGTTTTGCGTTTTTGCCAAGCGTTGATCTTGTGACAATAAATAGCTGTCTAATGACGCCGTTGCCACCGGTATCAATAAAAACTTACCGGCGCGAATTGTATTGCCTTTAATATTATTTACTTGTGTAATTAAGGCAATTTCGGTATTAAATTTTTGTGCAATTTTACCTAAACTGTCACCGCTTTTAATTTTGTAACGCTGCCAAGCTAAGCGATCTTTTTCAGTTAACTTTGCCAGACCTTGTTCAAAGTCAGCAACTTTATGATTTGGCAGTACTAAGTAGTGTGGTCCGTCAGGATCCGTCGCCCAACGATTAAAGCCAGGGTTAAGTCGTTGTAATTCAGTTAATGTTAACTGTGCCAATTGTGCAGCTTTGGCTAAATCAAGTTGCGAGCCGATATTAACTTGGCTAATCACCGAGTTATTGTCGATTTTATGCAGTTTAATTTTAAGTTCGTCGCTGCGTTTTACAATGTCGGCTAAAGCCAATAATTTAGGCACGTAGGCGCGAGTTTCTTTCGGTAAATCTAATGACCAAAAATCAGTTGGTAGATTTTTCTTTTTATTGCGTCTTACCGCTCGTTGCACTCTTCCTTCACCAGAATTGTATGCTGCTAAAGCTAACATCCAATCACCATCGAAAAATTTATGTAAATACTTTAAGTATTTAATAGCGCCCTGAGTAGAAGCAACTACGTCACGTCGGCCGTCATACCACCAGTTCTGTTTCATACCAAAGCGTTTGCCTGTGCCGGGCACAAATTGCCACATGCCTGATGCACGACCATGCGAATAGGCAAAGGGATCAAAAGCGCTTTCAACAATAGGTAATAAGGCTATTTCGAGCGGAATATCGTTAGCTTCTAATGCTTCAACGATGTAAAACAAAAACGGCTCTGCACGTTTTGCAACCCGATTTAAGTAGCTAGGGTGTTTAACAAACCAAGCTCGTTGGCTTGCAACACGCGCGTTTTCAGGAATAGGAAACTCAAGTTTACTACGAATACGCTGCCAAACGTCATTCGATAAATAGTCTTCTTGAACGTCATTTCCTAGGTCAATATTACCGTCGGCAATAGGATGAATAACATCAATGGCCTCATCTACCAGTAGGGCTTGGTTGATTTCGCCCACAGAGGCTACGTCGATAAGTGTTTGAGTTTCTGAATTAGTTTCTAGGTTATCCGATTCAGTTTGCGTTAATAGTGCTTGGCAACCAGACAATAACAGAACGGTTGCGAGAGATAAGGTAATGGTCTTCATGCAGTGTCTTTTTAAATTTAATTGCCGCCAGTGTCACTTATTTAGTGCGCTTATTCAAGAATTGCGCGATAAAAAAGCATTAGAAATTATCTTTCCATGCCCGAATAATACTAAAGGTTTGTAATTTATCATTAACTTCTTCACCACTAAATTCACTGGCGCTGGTCATTAAACTGGCTTTATCACAGCGTAAAAATGGATTGATTTTCTTTTCGAGCATAATTGAACTTGGAATGGTGGCAATGCCTTGCTCACGTTTTTGTAACACCTGATTGTAATAGTAAACTAATTCGCTGTTACAAGGTTCAACCGTGAGGGCAAAGTTTAAGTTGGCTTGGGTGTATTCATGTGCACAATAAACGTGTGTGCGCTCTGGCAGGGCGCTTAGCTTTTCCAATGAGTTTAGCATTTGGCTTGGGGTACCTTCGAATAGGCGACCACATCCGCCAGAAAACAAGGTGTCACCACAAAATAAATTATCCTCTGATAAATAAGCAATATGACCACTGGTGTGCCCTGGAAGGTCAATTATCTCAAATTCAAAGTCTAAATCAGCTAATTTCACGATATGGCTTGCGTTGAGCGCTACATCACAATGCGGAATGTTCTCACTTTCAGGGCCATAAATGGTTAACGGCCACTGCTTGCTTTGACAATAATTAACTAATTTATTAATGCCACCAACGTGATCAGCATGATGATGGGTGATTAAAATAGTTGATAATTGCAGTTGCTGTTGTTCAATAAACTCGATACAAGCATCAGCATCGCCTGGGTCAACTAAGGCCATATTGTTTGCCAAATTTGATGAAATGGCCCAAATATAATTGTCTGAAAATGCCTTTATCATAGAAACTTTCATATTAGTGGTGCTTTGGCTTTGCAGCATGTGCGGCTCCTGAGTATACTGATACTATGATTATACTCATTTTTTCTTACGTTTAATATAATGAAGCCAGCACTTGCGTTTAGGCACCCTGACTATCCTATTTCATGGCAACATTTACCTAATGGTGAACTCATTGTTGCTAATATCAATGAAACCTTAGCACCTTGGTGGCCAAAGTTTTTTGGCTATCATATGCTAAAAATTGGAGCCTTAAGTGGTGGTATAGATAGTGAAAAAAGTCTGATCAAGCATCAGCTAACGTTAACCAGTCAGCGTGAAAATTCTGACATTGTAGCTGAAATAGATGATTTGCCACTGCAAGAGCATAGCGTTGATGTGTGTTTACTGGCACATGCGTTAGAATTTGCATTAGATCCACATCATATTGTCCGTGAAGCTAACCGAGTATTGATCCCGAACGGATATTTAGTTATCACCGGCTTTAACCCTTTTAGTCTCGTTGGGCTAAATAAGTTTGTGCCTTATCGACGTAAACAAAGTCCATGGAATGAAAGGTTTTTCTCGCCGATGCGCGTTAAAGATTGGCTACATTTAATGGGCTTTGAAATTCAACTCGATCAGCGATTCTTACATTCATCGTTATCCGGACAAATCAGCACTGGGCTTATCAGCGAGCATTGGCGTAAATTAGCCGAGCGATATTTTCCAAGCTTAGGCTCTGTTTACGTTATTGTTGCGAAAAAGCGGGTATTACCGTTAACGCCTATTAAGCCAAAATGGCAGCTAAGGCCGCGTTTTGAGCCAGTGAAAGTACCCACGATGAACTCATCTAGAAAAGTAATCAAAAAGTTAACTAAATAAGGCGTGTATTTGCGCACTCCTCAATTATAACGTGTCATTTAAGGTCAGAATTAAGCCATGCAACTTCATGAATTTGAAAAATATTTAAATACCTTATTAAAGCCAGAGCAAATCAAAGATTTTTGTCCTAATGGCTTACAGATCCAAGGCCGTGAAAAAATCAGCAATGTGATTACGGGCGTCACTGCAACGCAAGCTTTAATTGAACAAGCCATCGCTGAAAAAGCCGATGCGTTAGTCGTGCATCATGGTTTTTTTTGGAAGAATGAAAGTTATGTTATTCGAGGGATGAAACACAAGCGCATTAAAGCGTTAATGGATAATGATATTAATTTGTTTGCTTATCATTTACCGTTAGATATTCATCCTACGTTAGGTAACAACGCGCAATTAGCGAAACTGTTCGCTATTGAAAATGTAGAGCCGCTAGAAGAAGGCAATGCCCTGAGCGTAGCAGTGCGTGGAGAGTTTACACAAGCCTTAACAGCCCAAGCACTTGAACAACGCATTAGTACAGAACTTAACCGAACTTGTCTGCATATTGCGCCGCCATCAAACAAAGTAATTAAAACCGTTGCTTGGTGTAGTGGCGGTGGTCAAAACTATATTGAATTAGCGGCAGAGCAGGGCATCGATGCTTTTATCAGTGGTGAAGTTTCTGAGCAAACAACACACATAGCCCGCGAAATGGACATTCATTTTTATTGTGCTGGCCATCATGCTACCGAGCGTTATGGCGCTAAAGCACTGGCAGACTATTTTAATCAGCATTTGCCACTGCAGGCAAAATTTATTGATATCGATAATCCAGCATAAAATAGCTATCGACCGTTAGGCTTTTTATTGGCTTTATAGTTTATTCATTGCAAGTTTTACTAAGTCAGGAACTGAAAGCTGTAAAACGTATTAGCTTTTAAGCCATTGCACGACACGGCCCAGTGTTTCATACCAAACGTTGGTGGTTTGTTGTAACTTCTGAGCATTTGGCATGTAATGTGTCCAAGATGAATAATGCTCGCTTTTCACCCATGGACTTGCCGGCGCTGGTATAGCCTTGATGCCATATTGCTGAAAATAGGCCATAGCGCGAGGTAAATGACTCGCACTAGTGACTAAAACGACATTTCTATTCAATACTCTTGGGGCGATAAGCTGCGCTTCTTCCTGGGTGTCTTGTGGAAAGTTCTCGGTTAATATTTTATGTTTAGGTATGCCTAATATAATCGCGGCCTGCTTCACTTTTTCTGCATTTGAATTTTCATCATTACCTGCATAACCTGAGGTTATTACTTGCGCTTCAGGATGTAAGCGATAAATACGTACCGCTTCGACTAACCGTTCAAGTGAACTCGATTTTAATTGACTGGTAGCAGGTAAGTTTTCAGCAGTGGTATGAGCGCCGCCTAAAATAATAATATAATCAACGGGTTTATTACTTTTTGTAAAGGCTGGGTAGCTATCTTCTAATGGCGCCATTAAGGTGTCTGACAATGGCGGAAAACTACTGAAGAATAATAATATTGTGGCGATAAATAATGCCGAAAAACTCAGCTTAGGTTTTATCCGATAAAAAATTATAGCGATAAATAGCAGTAGTAAAATAATGCTTAAGGGCATTAACATAAATCCGGTTATCTTTTTCAGTAAAAATAAATCCATGTTATTCATTCCAACGCGATAATTGATTGTAAGGTATGTTATTTCTTACCAAGCATAGCAATTAAATGCTGTTGTATCAGCAGCAAAATAGCCTTAATTTTTTAGACGTCTAAAAGTCTGTTGATATTTCAAATTAGATCAGGTTTAATAGCTTCGTTGAAAATTAGAATTTTTACTCCACTATTTTATAATAGCATTATAAATTTAGTGATTATGAGTGAGATATCTATTTTCGCACCAGAAGAGGTGCAATTGCCAGGTACGTAACACGAGGAACCCATCCTTTGACTGTTACCTAGGGGGACAATTGCCGAGAATGTTGATATGGGGAATATCGCATTCGGTCACTAAGGCTGAATCCTTAGGGCTGTCACCGCTAGGAAAACCATTGTTTTTCTAAATTTGGGTGGAGAGCTTCTGGCTGAATAGTATCGCCTGAATTTTTGGTTACCTTGACCTAATTCACCCTACACTCAGTCATGCTCTTCCTGTTTATTTTTAGCTTTTTATATTTGATTTATTTTACAAAAATCAAATATTAGCTCGCTATTAGGGAGAATTTTTATGTTAACATCTCATCTCATAAGCCGCATTGTTCGGTCTTTAGTGATATATCTATCTGGCCACATATTTGGGGCTATTTTTCGTTATTCAAATGTTCAATCGCATGGAGAACTTGCATGTCAGTAGTCGTTAATAAAGCAAGGGCTGATGAAATAACGGTCGCAAAATTTGGTGGCACCAGTGTCGCTGATTATCAAGCCATGTTGCGGTGTGCACATATCATTAAAAATCATGCCTGTAATCGACTTGTGGTTGTTTCGGCAAGTGCCGGTGTAACCAACAACTTAGTACGCTTGAGCCAAGAAAACGTGCCAGAGAGTGAACAACGAGAAATTATTGCTGATATTGCGAAAATTCAGTTTGCCATCACACAGCATTTAATTTGCCAGCAAAGTTTAGATCTTGAAGTTAACGAGATTTTAACCGCTTTGGCTGTATGCGCAGCAAAACAAGCAACAGAATTTAGTTTAAAAAATAGCGATGAAATTCTGAGTTTTGGCGAACAATTAAGCTCACGTATCTTTGCACAAGTTTTGCAAACTGTCGGCGTTAACGGCCATTATTTTGATGTTCGCCAAGTGATGAAAACTGACGATCTGCACGGCAAAGCCCAAGTTGAATTAGCGCAACTGGCGATAAATGCCAATACATTACTTTTACCACAATTGACAGATAAGGTCATTGTTACTCAAGGCTTTATTGGTAGTGACCAAAACGGTAACACGACAACACTCGGAAGAGGTGGTTCAGATTACAGCGCGGCATTATTAGCCGAAGCAATTCAAGCCAGTAACCTTAGCATTTGGACTGATGTGGTGGGTATTTTTACTACCGATCCGCGCATAACTGAACAAGCACGCTCAATTAATGAAATCAGTTTTGGCGAAGCAGCCGAAATGGCGACATTTGGCGCAAAAATTCTCCATCCCGCCACGCTTATTCCTGCGATGCGTCAAGATATTCCTGTATTCGTGGGTTCAAGTAAAGAGCCAGAAGCAGGTGGTACACGCATTCAACGGCAAGTAGATTCTAATCCGACCTATCGCTCAATTGCGCTGCGTCGTGAACAGACGTTAGTGACAGTTAAAAGTCCGCAAATGTTACATGCGAGTGGTTTTCTAGCGAAAGTGTTTACTGTTTTAGCAAAGCATCAGCTCAGTGTTGATTTAATTACCACCAGTGAGATCAGTGTCGCGTTAACCTTTGATAATCCGCATGGCTCAACGCAGGCATTATTAACTAAAGCGGTAGTCGAAGAATTAGAGCAACTTTGTGAAGTTAGCGTCGAACATGGTTTGAGTTTAATTGCGGTGATCGGGAATAAAATTCACGGCACTAAAGGTGTCGGAAGCAGTATTTTTGATAAAGTGAATGATTTTAATATTCGCATGATATGTCATGGCGCTAGTAATCATAACTTGTGTTTTTTGGTGCCAGAAGCTGACGCCAATCAAGTGGTAGAGCGCCTGCACGATACGCTATTTACTCAATAGACTTATTAGAAAGTATTTGTTAAAAAGTACTGAGCAAAAAGGGACATATGAATGTCCCTTTTTGCTATATAAAATTTTTCTAATGTATTTGCTATCTATTGCCTAAGATATCGCGTGATTAGCTTTATTCGTAAGCTAAAGGATCAGTGGCATTGTTATCAGCAAAGGCTTCTAAGCGTTCTTGGCAGGCACCACATTTACCACAGGCTTTTTCTCGGCCATTATAACAAGTCCAAGTATCATCATAACTCAAGCCCATTTTTATGCCGTCGGTTAATATGTCTGATTTGGTATCGTTTAAATACGGGCTGAAAATTTCTACCGCTTCATAATTGGCTATTTGGCAAACATCATTCATTTTCATCACGAATTCAGGTCGACAATCTGGATAAATAGCATGATCGCCAGAATGGGCGCCATAATAGACTTGTGACGCTTTTACCGATACCGCATAACCCACCGCTAATGACAGTAAAATCATATTACGATTAGGTACGACGGTAGATTTCATACTTTCAGCTTCGTAATGACCTTCGGGAATGTCAATATCATCGGTTAACGACGAACCGGCCAATAGTTGGTTGATCGCTGAAATATCAATAACCTTATGAGCAACTCCTACCTGTTCACATACTTTACTTGCACAGGCAATTTCTTTCACGTGCTTTTGGCCATAATCAAAGGTTAAAGCATAGACTTCTTTTCCGTCTTTTAATGCACGGTTAAGGACAGTGAACGAATCCATGCCACCGGAAAAAATTACTACAACTTTATTACTCATATTTACAGGTCTCTTGAGGTATAATGAAAACTTGCGCATTCTACTCGAAATTATCTAAGCATTAAAGTAATGACCACACGTTATAAAATAAATGAATTGTTTGAAACTCTGCAAGGCGAGGGCTCGTTTACCGGTCAACCGTCAATTTTTCTTCGTTTACAAGGCTGCCCAGTTGCTTGTTCTTGGTGTGATACTAAACACACGTGGGATATTCATCCTGAACTCGAAATTAACAGTAAACAGCTATTAAGCAAGTCAGAAGAGACTGAACAATGGTCGAATTTATCACTCGACGATATTGCCGCAATTTTTAATCAGCAAGGCTTTAAAGCGAAACATATTGTGATTACTGGCGGTGAACCTTGTATGGTGGACTTAACCGAACTGTGCTTATATTTTGAAGCGCAAGGTTATAGCTGCCAAGTGGAAACCTCTGGCACCTTTGAAATTAAAGTATCAGAGCAATGTTGGGTTACGGTTTCACCGAAAGTGAATATGCGTGGTGGTTATGAAATTTTAGCTAGTGCCATGCAACGGGCGAATGAAATTAAACATCCGGTGGCAACTGAGCAACATGTTGATGACTTGAAAGCATTATTATCACAGCACCAAGTTGAGAATAAACCAATTTATTTACAACCGATTAGCCAAAAACAACGCGCCACTGAGCTTGCTATTGCCACCTGTATTGAAAACAACTGGCGCTTATCCGTGCAAGTACATAAATACATAGGTATTGAATAAAGCTGGTCATTACAGTGAGGCTAATATAAATCACTTCAAAAAAGTTAAGATAAAATTTTAATTATTATGGGTATATAGTTATATCTACTTATGATCATGTAATCGGATGAATAACTCTTTAGGTTGCTACAGTAGATATAATAGATAGAGAAAATAACTCTATAACGAATAGCTGTTGAACTTTGTTTGATAATTCAGCTGATTTTAGCCTCAGTACTCTGCGCGATAGCTATTTTTAACGCTAGTGACATTAGAATCTTACTTATTTGAAACCACCTATTGCTGAAAATGTAAACAAAGATCAACAGCCTCTCGTATATTTCATCAAAAATTTCATCGTCTCCAATTAAATTATTTACCTTGAACGTATTAAGGATAGGTTATTTGATACTTTTCATCGGAGCTAGGTAATATCTGTAATATCCAACAATATTGCTTGTTATAAATAAAATCTCCATAACTACAGCGGTAGGAGAGTTGATAATAAAATTATGCAGTAGCCAAAAACTTGTTCCTATGATCATTAGTTGCCTTAATTTTTTATCATTTTTACTAAAAGAAGCAAGGGTTTGAAATGTAGCGCCCACAAAGCAGAGTATGCTAACTAATCCAATATAGGTGGATATAAGTACGGCTAATGAGCAGAAAACAAATATTAACATTACCGACTTTGACGTAGTAAATATACTGGTGAAATAACGAATGGTTGCGATCATCATTAAACCTGCAGGAGTCCATTGTTCAAGTAAAATAAAATGGCTTGAAATTAAAACGCCAGCAACACATAAACAGCTGACGATTTCTTTACGTGCTTTAAATTGAAAAGAGGCTAAATCAAAACATATTGCTACAACAATCAGTAACTGTGACAAAAAAAATGCTGACAATGAAGTTTATCCCATAAAGAGAGGTTAAGTTATGAGTGGGATTATGCCGTGGTGAATATGTTTTGAAATTAACTTAAGTTAATTATTGATATTATTTTTAATTCGACTTTTGATTCTAGATAAGCTGATCGGACTTATGCCAATATAGGCTGACAACTGGATATCATTCAGGTTATTTAACCATTTCGGCGCATATTTAATCATATGCTCATATCTTTCCTCTGGGTTTTTCAAAAGCAAAAAAACCTCTTTTTCTTCTTTGTACAGTAATTGTTGCTTTAATAGATTTAATTTAGCAAGCTGCCAACTTTTAGTATTTAATATTGCTAATGGTATACGAATAACCTTTGATGATTTTAAGGCGTCTATTTGATAATTTGCTGGTGTGTTTGTTAGCCAAGCTGAGTATAAAAAACTCATTTCTCCTTGAAAGTAATATTCTTTACAACGTTCATTACCGTTGTGATAAAAATAACTCGCTCTCAGAATTCCTGAAATAATTAAGTAGCCATATTGTTGGACATCACCTTGATGTAAAAGTACTTGTGAGGGGGTAAGTTCCATAAGCCTTAATTTGGGCGTAACCTCTTTAATTATTTCGTCTTTAATGCCCAGTTTATTAAAAAAGCTTAAAAACATGGCCAATTCTTCTAAGTGCATACGATGTTAACCAACCAGACAATAAAAAATGGAGTATATGAGTAAGTGGATAAAAACACTAGAGTGTATTGCTAGCCATTGAAGTAAAATGTGATGTCAAAGCATTTATAAAGGCAATTGTACGCTGTGGAATAAATTGTCGGTTTGGATAAATGGCATGTAAATCTGCGCCATGGCATGTTCCTGTGCGATTAAAGTCATGTTGGTAGTTATCCATAATGGTCACTAAGTGTTTTGCTTTTATGTCATCCGCAATATCCCAGTACGATTTCAATGCAATACCCGCTCCTTCAACTGCCCAGCGTCTAATTAGAGCACCATCATTTGAGGCCCTAGAGGCTTTAATTACAATCGACTTTTTTTCGTTTTTCTGCTGAAAATACCAAGTAGTCAAAGGTTCAGTCATACGCACCATAGATAAACAATCATGGTGGACTAATTCTTCGGGGGTTACAGGTATGCCTTTACGTTTAAGATAATTTGGTGATGCACACAAGACTCGGCGATTACTCGTTAATTTACGTGCTATCAACGTACTATCTTCTAGGGTGCCGAATCGGATCCCTAAATCAAATCCGTCGCCGATTAAATCAGTAACGCTATCGGAAAGATAGAGGTAAGGTTTAATACTCGGATGTTTATCTACAAATGTTGATAACACGGGCGCTATGTGTTGTTGACCTAAGTCAGAGGGCGCTGTTATACGTAATGCACCGCTAAAGCTTGTTTGGCCTCTTTGCAGAGAGGTTTCAGCTTGCTCAACTTCCGCTAAAATGCGTTCACAAGCGACATAAAACTCACGACCTTCGTCGGTGAGAGAAATCTGTCGGGTTGTCCTATTTAACAGCCGAACGCCATATCTTTCTTCTAATCCATTGATCCGCGCAGTCATTCGTGCAGGTGATAGTCCTACTTCTCTGCCAGCTGCTGCTAAACCTTGGCTTTTGATAACCCTAACAAATAGATCGATATCACCGAGTTTGTCCATATTATTCCGTTTTTCAGAAGAGTGTTTTAATAATTGTGCCAATTGTTTTGTTTATAAGCAAGGCATATTCTTTCCTCACGATAACAGATGATAAAAACTTAGGAGGCGGCATGAAGTTAAATCACATTTTAGTGTTAACAGCAGACCTTAGCGCAATGAAATATTTTTGGACAAAAATAGTGGGTCTACATGTTGGCGATCGTCCGCCATTTCCGTTTAAGGGGGTATGGATTTATAGCGATGAAAAACCACTGATACATATTGCTGAGCGAGCCACTTCAGAGTTTGGCAATGGCGCTATTGCCCATGTTGCGCTTGAAGGTGCTGATTACAAAGCTCTGCTTGAACGACTAGTTAACAACACTTATGTCTACACCGAAAAAGTGGTGCCTCTGTCAGGTGAACGACAAGTATTTATTGTTGGACCAGATGGCTTAATTGTAGAGATGCTTTTTCCACTCAATGAACAGCAAAATCTAACAGAAAACAAGCAACTGCTTGCATATAAAACTAACGAACATCTTGAATTTTTAGGAGGAAAAATATTATGAAAAACTCAATTTTATTTAACGCAAAGAAGCTAGGCACATTTGAAGCGAATAATCGTATTATTTTAGCGCCCATGACGCGTTCACGCACTGCTCAGCCAGGCGATATTCCTACAGATTTAATGGCTGAATATTACGCACAACGCGCCAGCGCAGGATTCATTATTACGGAAGCAACGCAAATATCACCCCAAGGAAAAGGCTACTCATTTACGCCAGGTATGTTTACTAATGAACAAGTGGCTGGTTGGAAAAAAGTCACCCACGCCGTTCATAAGGAAAAAGGGCATATTATTTCTCAATTGTGGCATGTTGGGCGAATGTCTCATGCTTCATTTCATGCCGATGGACTACCTGTTGCACCATCGGCAATTGCGCCTGATGCACAAGTATGGGTTGTGGGTGAAGATGGTATTGGACGCATGGTCGATTGCCCCGTGCCACGAGCGTTATCAAAACAAGACATTAAGGATATTATTCTTGATTATCGTCATGCGGCCAAAAATGCCATCGAAGCGGGATTTGATGGCATTGAGATTCATGGCGGAAATGGCTATTTGATTGACCAGTTCATGCGTCGTAGTTCAAATAAGCGTGATGATGAATATGGTGGTTCAATTACCAATCGATTACGGTTTGTGCTAGAAGTCATCGAAGCGGTGAGTGATGAAATTGGCGCAAATAAAGTCGGTATTCGTCTAGCCCCTTTCATTACACAACGAGGTATGGATGATGCAGAGGCAATCGATGCCATTTTGCTCGCCAGTAAGAAGTTTAATGAGCTGGGCCTAGCTTATATTCATCTTTCTGAGGCTGATTGGGATGATGCCCCCTTAGTGAGCGATGATTTTAGACATGCTTTACGTGAAAACTTTAATGGCAGTATCATTGTTGCCGGTAATTACACGGCAAAAACAGGCGCGAAGTTAATCGATTCAGGTTTAGTGGACTTTATCGCTTATGGACGAAAATTCTTAGCTAACCCTGATTTACCCTACCGCTTTAAACATGAACTCCCTTTGAACGAAATTACTGACCCTTCAACATTATTTGGTGGTAATGAACGTGGTTATACCGACTATCCAAGTTACTCAAACCTCAATTCGCTTGGAGAATCATCATGATTGCCCAAAAATCATTACGACTTATTATTGCAACCGTTTCAATAAGCGCTTTATTTATTGCCACTGGCAGTTGGGCAAACGAAAAACTGCCTAAGCCGGAGAAATTACAGGTGGCTAGCGGTCTGTCAGAAAAAGAGGCGGTGAGCTTATTAAATACCGCGCAACAATATTATGCCTTTTGGAACTCCGGCATCGAAGATTACGCGAAACAGGCACTGGCTTCTAATTTCATTGATCTTAATTTACCTGATGGAAGGCCTCAAGGACCCAAAGGACCACTAATAGCGTCAGCGAGATTTCGACAAGCCGTTCCTGATCTTTCGATAACGGTGAAATCAGTCTACCTGCTAAAAGATAAGGTTATTTCTCAATTGCTATTTAGTGGCCATTTCACCGGTACTTTTGGCAAATCAAAAGGTGAAGGCCAAGTGATAACATTTTCTGCTGTTGATATGTATACCATCGAACATGGGAAGATCACCGAAAATTGGCATTTAGAAGATAATTTTACCCTAATGCAACAGCTCGGCTTAATTAATAACAACTAATAAATGTCAACAAGGACAAACACAATGACGATTCAAAATACAATCAAACAAACCATGGTAGCAGTCGCAATAGCAGCTATATCAGTAGGTTCGAGCTTAGCTCAAGCCGAGTCGGTTAAACAGCAAAAAACATTTTGGCCAAATGACGCCCAACTGGTGATTTCAATATCGATGCAGTTCGAAGCCACAGCGCAGGATGCTAATGACTCAGGTCCTTTTCCTAAGCAAGATCCTAATTATCCCGATACTATCGCGCCAACGTGGTATCAGTATGGCATGAATGAAGGGATCCCTCGGTTGCTCAACCTTTGGGACAAACATAACATTAAAGTGACATCACACATGGTTGGACGTGCTGTCGAACTCAACCCAGAATTAGCTAAGGAAGTTGTGGCGCGTGGTCATGAGGCATCCGGACATGGACAAACATGGACGCCACAATACTCAATGACAGAAGATGAAGAGCGTGCTTCATATATTAAAAGCGCTAATATTATAGAAAAAGTGACCGGCACTCGTCCTATTGGTTTTAATGCTTTTTGGATGCGCCATTCTACAAAAACGCTCGAAATTTTGCAGGAGTTGGGCTTTATCTATCACATTGATGATCTCTCTAGAGATGAGCCATCTACTATCCCTGTAAACGGTAAACCCTTCGCCGTGGTTCCTTATACCTTCCGTAATAACGATATTGTTCGTTACACCGGTAGCACGGCAATGACAGGTGCTGCCTATACACAAGAACTTAAAGATGAGTTTGACGTACTTTATGTAGAAGGTGCAACACGTCGACGCATGATGTCAATAAGTGCCCATGATAGATTGGCTGGCTCTCCTGGGCGAGTTAAAGCCTTAGATAATTTTATAACCTATGCCAAGCAGCATAAGGGTGTTGTATTTATGCGAAAAGATGAAATTGCACGCTGGGCACTAGCTCATAAAGATGTTCCCGTTAACCCGGTTCGAGTCTTTAACTAATTATTCATAGGACGTTTTATGTTAAACAATATACTTAGAATAGCGACGACAATCATTAGCGCCCTTATTGTGGTGTTAGGTGCACAAACGTTACTCACAGAAAAAATTTCATCCTGGGGCGGAACGTCAATGACCGTTTCTTTAATTATTCTGACCATAACAACGATGATGGCTTGGCGTTACCGTGCATCATATTTTAGCTTAGCAACTTATTTATATAGCACGGTGTTAGTTGGGCGTTTATTCAGCACACTTCGGTTACCAGAAAATATGGTTGCAACAGGGGGCTCCGCATTAGACCCTTTGTTGTTGGGAGAAACTGGTCCAGGTGTTCCATATATAATGTACTTAAGCTATGCGCTAGTAACGCTGATTGTTGTGCAAGCAGTTTGCTTGATTTTAAAGAAAAAAAGCCTGTCTACTGTGAGTTCACATGATATTAGTCTGAATGATTGGGCCATAACATTTCTTCGTGTATATGTTGGCTTAATGTTCATTGCACATTACTCAGGTCATGTATTGGCAGGACCTGAGCAGTTTCAAATATTTGCTAGCTACTTCGCCGGTGTAGGCTTCCATATTGGTGGACCAATGGTTGTACTAGCTGGTGTTATTGAAATAGCTGTGAGTATTGGGCTTGTGTTTGGCCTAATGACCCGACTTGCTGCCACGAGTGCGGTACTGTATTTGTATTTCGCTACGCTTTGGGGGGAACACTTTTCAGCTGGTTATATTTGGGTTTTACCCAATGGCGGCTGGGAATTTTCAGCACTATGGATGATCGTTATTTTAGTATTTACCATAACGGGTGGCAGCAAAATATCAATCGATAATGTAATACAGGAAAAAGCGCCTAAATGGCTAAAATGGAGTTTCCAATAATACAGTTGCGCTTATATATTTTATAAGTTTTGCTCATAGAGAATATAGTTGCTGGAAGGGTTGCCGCTTTAATTAAAAGCCTTTTGTTTGACTATTTTAATGCTAAGTTGGAGATTTTAGTGTGATAAAATCTAATGCAGTAGCACCCATAAAGAGCTAAGCTCGTTGGCTATCGGTGTTACTTAACCAAAGGTAATTTTATTATCACATCAACACCTTGTTGCGTTAGCTTGTTGACTGCTTTTATTGTCCCGCTATGGAACTGGCAAATTAGGCGCGCAATATATAAACCTAAGCCTAGGTGAGGTTGCTCGTTATTATGCTTTTGTCTGATTGATACCATCGAATCAAACAGTTGCTCATTCATTTGTTCTGGCAATAGCGCACCGTTGTTGCTGATAGTCAGCGTGAGTTGTTGGTTATTAGTCGCGAAATTTACCGCAACGGTATCATCATTTGAAAACTCAACCGCATTGGCGACAACTTTATCTAGCAGCTGAGCTATGTGCTCTGGCGAACCCAAGACATAATATCTCCCGATTGTTATGTCATTAAATGAAAAGTTCTTGTTTGGATAAATCAGCTGATAACCTTGCATACAGCCATTAACCACCAATCCGATATCGAAAGTGTTTTTGTCGGTGTTTTGCAATATTTGTTCTATTCGGGTGGCTTCATTCATATTGGTGAGGATTAAGCTCAAACGCTCAATGCCATGTTGAGCACGGGTTAGATAAGGATTTTCATGTGTTATATCCGAGCTTAACTGCGAACTTTTTGCAGAGGTTAAATCGCTATTATTTGCTTTTGCTTTTGCTTCGCTCATACTTTGTTGCTGCATGGCTAGCGTTTCAAGCGATGTTCTCACAACGGCAATGGGGGTGCGTAATTCGTGTGATAAACGTGACGACATATTCTCTAAGTAATGATTATACTGGCCAAGGCGATTAACAGCGGTGGAAAAGCTTCGTGATAAGTCGCCAATTTCATCGTTGGTGCTTGAGGTGTCAACATTGCCATTGATACGGCCGTGTTCGTCGATAGCCATTTCTGCTTGATTGCTTAGCGTTCTGATGCGATTTGAAATACGGGAAGCGAATAAGAAAAAGGCTAATGCGCCCAATAACATGATGGCCAAAATTGAACTAAAAAGTTTTTCCAGTGCTTGGTTACGTAAGGTACGTATACCATTTGTGGTTTCTTCAACAATCACCGCGCCCTTAACGTGGTCATCAATAAAGATAGGATAAGCTGCCGACAATACCACGGCTTGCTGATCGGTACTCAAGCGCCACTGTGACATAGGTTTACCCGCCAATGCACTTTCGATATGCTTACCGGTGAGGTTTTCAGAGTCGTAGAGTTGGTCAATAAAATTACGCGGCGGCTGAGTAATTATTCGGTCATAAAGCGGTTTAAGAATATTACTTTCAACGGTATGCCAAGCGCTTAGAATAATATTGCTATCGCTGTTTTCGCTACGCTCATTGTTCAGGTTGACACGTTTATTCCAAACGCCACTCGCTTCTTTGATATTACCTGTAGTAGCCAATACTCTATGATGCTGATCAACCACCCAAATGCTGGAATTGGTATAACTCATACCTTTTACAATACGTTCAATTTCCGGCGAAGGAACTAAAATTGTACCTAAGGTTGCTGGCGAGCTTGGATCTGCCGAACCAATAGAAGCGTCAATTGTGCCTAAAGGGCTATCAACATCATGGACCGCAAAGGCAATATTGTCATTAAATTCAGTTAACGGAACACGTACTTCAACATTGTAACCTTGGGTGGTATCGCGCCAATGCCCTTGAATTTGGCGTGCAGGCAAGGGAATATTATCTTCAAGGTCAGTAATACGGTAGGCATCAATCCAACCAGTAGTTTTATTACTGAGTATAAAGCGACTAAAAACACCAGCGGGATTAATAAAGGCCAGTTCTACATGATCATTATTAGTAATGCTCCGGGCATTGCTATCACGGTAAATCACCTTATCGTCAATAACCGCGAAATATAAATATAAGTACTTACCATAGGTGCCAACGGCAGCGGTGAAGTTTACTGATAATTGTTCAGGGGATAACTTTTGATAAAGCTGATTGTTTTGTTGGTAAAAGTGCGCTTTATTGGCAAAGTCAGGCCAATCGTTATTTAAGCCATCGAGCTGAATAGGAGCAGACAAACCATAACTGTAAAGATCTTTACCTTTTTCAACACTAGGTAAGAAACTGGCTTGGTTATTAAACAAGTTAGCACGTTCATGCATTGCGGTAGCAAGGGCTCTGGCGGTGCCGATAATGGTCTGCTCTTGGCCATATCTAAGGTATTTTTCCATTTCCCAAACATATTGATAGCCAAACCATGGAATGGTAAAGAGAAAACTCGATAATAAGAATAGCTTGCTTCTTAAGCCAAAACGCCACTTCATTTTCATTACAACTTAGTGCCCTTGTGTGATCGCTGCGGGACTTTGATTCCAGCGGTAACCCATGCCATAAACCGTTTCAATACAATTGAATTGTTTATCTAGATGGCTGAATTTTTTACGTATACGTTTGATATGTGAGGTAATGGTTGAATCATCTACGTATATTTTTGAATCTTGCATTAATTGACTACGATTTTTTACATGGCCCGGATGTTTAGCTAATGCGTACAACATCCAAAATTCGGTAATTGTCAAGTCAACACTTTGCCCTTGCCATTCAATGCTCATACGTTGACTATCCACCGTTAACGGCCCAATAGTTAACATATGATCTGCTTGTTGAGGTTTACCTAGCGCGTCTTGGCGACGAAAAAGTGCCGCTATGCGAGCAGCCAAGTGCGGTAAACTAATATCTTTAGTTAAGTAGTCATCAGCGCCAATACGCAGGCCAGACACCGTATCAATTTCACTATCGCGAGCCGTTAAAAAAATAATAGGTAAGGTTGTCGACATGGTTCTTAGCCATTGGCATAACTCAAAACCGGCATCATATTCATGCTCTAAGCCAATATCTAAAATCGCTAAATTAGGTAAGCGAAGGTTAAATGCTTGCATAGCCGCTGCCTTATTACCGTACGTTTGCACTTGGTAGCCCTGTAAACGTAAAACATCAGCATAGTTTTCTCTGATGGCGGCATCATCTTCGACAATAGCGATCCGTTTCGACATGGTTGTTGTTTATCCTTTTTGTAAATATGTGCTTGATAATATCGAATTAATGGCCGCTAAGCTGCTAATTATTGTAATTGCCATAATGTTGCCACATTTGCTCAGCGAATTGCCATTTTTGCGGCCTTAAGTGGTCGTTTTCTTGCGGTTTAATAACATCATCTAAACAAAACAGCGAATTAACCCATTAATTGGCAGCAATTTATCAGTAACAATTTTAACCAAAGGTATCATTATGAATCATCAAGCTACGACAGTGAGAAAAATATTTTCGGCAAAAACATTGATACATGCCGCGTTAATTTCATCATTAGCGATCAACCCTGTATTTGCCAGTGCATATGACAAAGCAGTACAAGAAAAGCAAGAAAAAATTGAGCGAGCTGGATCAGCGCAACTAAAGGAAGAAATTGGTTTTGGTAGTGGCATGATTATCGGTGCAATTATTGGTGGGCCATTGGGAGCTTTTGTTGTTGGCTTAACCGGAAACTTCATCGCTAAAAATATTAATGCTAACGATGAAATTGAGCATTTATCCGCAGCCTACCAAAGTGAAAAGCACAGTAATGAAACCTCACTGGCACGTTATCACACAAAAATTGAACAAGTAGAAGCAAGTTACCAAGATGAGTTATCAGCGTTAGAGCAAAAGTATCAAACGGCGAGTGTATTACAAGCACAAAACCTATTAATGAGCTTACAGTTTTCTACCGGTTCAAGTGAAATTAAAGCTCACTATCAGGAACAAATTGCCAGTTTAGCACGCATTGTTAAGCAATCACCGCAACTGACATTAGATCTTTCTGGCTACACAGATAAACAAGGCAGCGATGAATTAAACCAAGCATTATCTTTAGCACGCATTAATGCCGTTAAAAATGCCCTTATTGATCAGGGCGTAATGGCTGAGCAAATTAGCTTATTTGCCTTTGGTGAGCAACAACCTGTCGTGGCATCAGTAGATAAAGAAGTCAGCTTTTATGATCGCCGAGTGGTGATTAAATTAAAAAACACCGCCTTAGCCACAGATAAAACTCAGCCACAACATCAACAAACAGCACAAAATTTCTAAGGAAAATAATGATCTACTGTAGGTCAAATCACACTGCATTAACTGAAAATCTAAAAGGAGGTGTTATAAACCAACGTGCGGTCTATCGAGTTGTTGGTTTTCTAGCGAAAAATAAATAAGTAATAAAAAGTAGAATAAAGCCAAGGCCTCTCGCCTTGGTTTTTCTTTATATACCTAACTTTAAAGGCTGAGTTGATCTGACTAAGCAGAGCTTATACCAAACAAAATAATGCTATACTGACGTTACTCATCTTTTATTGATAAGGGGAAATAATGTCTATGATCACAGCGAACGAGGTACTCAATTTTTGGTTTGATGAAATATCACCTGAAAAGTGGTGGTTTAAAGATTCAACCTTTGACCAAGAAATTAAGCATCGTTTTATCAACGTGCATAGCGCAGCCAATAAAGCTGAACTTTTTACCTGGCGTGAGACGCCACAAGGGCGCTTGGCAGAGATTATTGTCCTTGATCAATTCTCGCGTAATATCTTTCGCGATATGCCTAAATCCTTTGCAAGTGATTCACTCGCCTTAGTGTTAGCGCAAGAAGCTATCGCGTTAGGCATTGATATGGAAGTGGCAGAAAATCAACGGAGCTTCTTTTACTTACCTTTTATGCATAGTGAATCACTTGTTATTCACCAACAAGCGTTAGCGCTATACGAAAAACTTGGCAATGCGAATAGCTTGGCGTTCGAAATAAAGCATCTAGAGATCATCAAAAAATTTGGCCGATACCCGCATCGCAATTCGATATTGGGCCGTTCATCAACGGTAGAAGAAGTTAGCTTTTTACAACAACCAAATTCTTCATTTTAATAAATCAATAATAAAGCGTTATTTTAACGAGCAAACCCTATCAGTTGTGCTAATAATTAACTACAAGAAAAATAATTCATTTAGGGATCAACCATGAACAAATTAGTACTCATTATACTCGCGATATTATTGCCACCTGTTGCTGTTCTAATTAAGTGTGGTGTTGGTAAAGATTTAGTCATTAATATCATTTTATCGTTACTGTTTTTTATTCCTGGTGTATTACACGCTATATGGGTAGTAACAAAATAAAACTTAGGTAAAACTTTATTGGCAGTGAAACATGAGCAATACGGTATTGGAATTGCTATGACCAGGCAATTATTTTACTCAATAGATAATAGGGACATAATCATGAAGTTAGGCTGTTTTTCAGTGAGTTTAGCAGTAAAAAATCTCGAAAAATCAAGAGACTTTTACCAAAACCTTGGCTTTACGGTTTTTGCCGGCGATTTATCCCACCATTATTTAATTATGAAAAATGGTGGGACTAATATTGGTCTTTTTCAGGGCATGTTTGAAGCAAATATACTGACGTTTAATCCAGGATGGGACCAAGAGGCGCAAGCGCTTGATGATTTCACTGATGTTAGAGAATTAATGACCGAGTTTGAACAGCAAGGTGTTAAGGTGACACATAAAACCATTGCCGACGAGCAGGGACCGGGGAGCTTTTCGTTTTTAGACCCTGATGGCAATGCCATTCTTATTGACCAGCACCGTTAATTTACTCTTTTATAGGCGCGGGTTCTCATTTTAATTTCTTCAGCCTTTGAGTGTTGCATTTGTGCAACGAGATAAAAATCTTTCTCTCCACGACAGATTAATACGTCGATGATAATGTTATTAAAATTCATTATCCCTAAGGAAATACTGTGAGAAAATTACTATTACTTGTTATACCGTTAAGCACAATGCTTGCTAGTTTTAATATTGTAGCCAGCGTGGAAAAAAGCTCGGAAGAGCTTAATCATAAAGCGGAAGTTGAACAGGTTTTTCATTCTTATATGAAAAAATATAATCATTTTATAAACCATCAAGAATTAATACAATCGCCGGTGCTTTATGCTGAACAAGTGATGTTAATTACTAACAATGGTAAACCAGCAACGTTGACCCCAGCTAGCATGAATAAAGGCGTCACCGGTTTTCTCACTGGCCTTAAAGCTAAGGGCGTCAAGCGAGTTGCATGGGAAAAAGTAGACATACAACTGCTAGCTAGTAATATCGCGTTGGCGAGTAATGTCGCGGTTCGATATTTAGCTAATGGTGAAGTTTATGATCGAGCGGGAGCGACATACTTTCTCAATAAGTCTCCAAAAGGCTGGGAAATATCTGCGTTTGCCCTGCATGCACCGGAAAATGTAGTTAACTTTTTGCCGAAAGGTTAATTAACCTTTGATGTTGCATAACATCAAGCAGCACGTCGAATAAATCAATAAGATTGAGTTATTGATGATATGTTTTAAGCCTTGTTATTTGTTTTGCCGTATGAGTATTTAACTCGAGTTGAGGTTATTTAAATTGCTAACGCGGCAACACATCAACATCCCAATTAAATAGCATTTCCGCTAATAAATTTCTCTTTCGCTCTTAGTGTACTTGTCAAAAATTTCATTAACACCTTAATACGCGGTATCTGTTTCAAATCAGGATGAGTCAACACCCAAATATTTTGATGTGGCATGGTAATGTCATGATCGATACGCTGCAATTTAGGCATCGAATCAGCAATATAGCACGCACCAAGTATCATACCTTGTCCATCTGCAGCGGCATAGTGACGCAAAACTAGATCTTCAATTCTCAGGGCAACATCCGCTGTTGGATAAGGTGATTGCTCAATCCAGCTAGGTTTTATACTGTCATAGGTATTGGTGATCCAACGGTATTCATCGGCTGAGGTATTTACTAGATATGACTTGGCAGCGTAATAACTTAGCATAATGGGAAATAAACTATGACCGACTAAATGTTCAGCAGGTTGTTCAGATACCCTTATAACAATATCAGCTTCACAGCGATTTAAATCAGTGATTTGATATGAGGTTTGCACATTAAGTGAAATTTCTGGGTATTGTTGTTGAAATTCGTGTAGTTCATGCCGCAGTAAGAATTGACCAATAGCCGGTGGGATTGACAAGTTAATGAGTCCGCTCAGATCTTTTTGATGAGCACGTTTTGAACGATTGTCATTTATCGCTAATTGTTCAATTTTTTCTGCTGATTGTAATAAACTTTTTCCAAGTGGGGTTAGCGTATAACCTTTTGGACTTAAATCAAAAATGTCAGTGCCATACTTTTGATTAAGTGTCGCGAGACGACGAGATACCGTGCTGTGATTGAGTGCTAATTGTTGCGCAGCATTTCGTAATGTTTTCCCTCGATGCAGTGCTAAAATTAGCCGATAGTCGTCCCAATTTTCCATTTTACTACCTAGATAATGTTTATATGCTTTTTACTATCATAACGGGTCCTGTAACGTTTTGATAAGCTAAATTATTTACAAAATATTTCTGAAATTAAGCCCAGTTTAAACCATCTTTACGCGAATACTATTCTATTACCCGTTTAAATGGTGGCAAGGAGTTTAATAAGTCTTTACCATAACGTTTATTGACCACGCGCCTATCCATTAAGGTGATAACCCCGTAATCTTTTTCATTTCTAAGTAAACGTCCGGTGGCTTGAATGAGTTTTTTGGAGGTTTCAGGCACTGAAATTGACATAAATGGATTACCCCCTTTTGCGGTAATATACTCAGCTTGTGCTTCTTCTACGGGTGATGATGGCACTGAGAACGGTAATTTAGTGATGATGACGTTGGTGAGATAGTCGCCAGGTAAATCCAGCCCTTCAGAAAAGCTTTGGGTACCAAAAATAATGCTGTCTTGTTTTTTATCACACAGCGCTTTATGAGTTTCGATAATCTTTTGTCGCGATTGTTCACCTTGCACCAAAATACTGAGTTTAGTTTGCTCGCGCAGGGCGGTAACCACTTTATCCATTTGCCAATAGGACGAAAAAAGTACCAGTGTTGCTTTACCGCGTTTAATTTGCTCAGGCAATTTGGCAATCAACTCATCAGTGAACTGATCAGCACTGGGTTCATATTGCATTTTCGGCACAATCAGTTGCGCATTGTTCTGGTAATCAAAAGGAGAATCGACTTTTTGATATTGGCTACCGTCATCGTTTCTTAAACCCGCTTGACGGCGGAAATGATCAAAAGAATTAAGCGCTAAAATGGTGGCAGAGCATAACACCGCCCCTTCGCATTTAGACCACAGCATATCTTCTAAGGTAAAGCCTACTTCGATAGGGGAACCACTAATCAAATAGTCGTTACGTTTACCTTCTATTTGTTCTAACCAACGGGCCATAGGTGCGCCTTTTTCACTATCAGTTTTGGCGTACATCTGCCATAAGGCATTAAAATTTTCTAAACGTTGGATCATAAACCCCGACTCAGCTAACAATGGCTCCGCTAAATACATTTGGGTATCGCCGTCTTTAACCGATTCCATCAAGAGATTATATAGCTTGTTCAAATGCGCTAAACACTTCTTGGAACTGTCGGTTAAATCTTCCGCTAAATTTTTCAGTGTTTGCGGGATAATGCCGTTTTCAAAACGGTATTGTAGCGTTTGGTTTTGTGCTTGGAATTGACTATTACTGTTAGCCGATGGATTGAAATATAGGTTGCGATTATTGTCGATTAAGCTCAATACTTTTTGCATATCGAGCAAAATATCTTGGCAATCGTCGGCAAGTTTTACGGAGGGTGATATTGCATTATTAGATTTCACCAATTTTGCGATTTTATCACCGGTTTCTTGTAACTTTCCAAGCCAGTCAATGGCTCCCTTGATGGTCAGGTTGGCGCTAGAATGGTCACGCGTAACCTTTGGGAGGTGGTGAGCTTCATCAATTATGTAAAAAGTGTCTTCTGGCGACGGTAAAATTTTTCCGCCGCCCAGTTCTAAATCAGCCAGTAGCAAACTGTGATTTACCACCAAAACATCAGCCGCTTCCATGGTTTCTCTGGCCTTATGAAAAGGGCAATGACTGTGATCCGATAAGTGCTTTAAGCAGCTATGTTTGTCGGCTTGTATTTGTTGCCAAATATGATGATTTACCGGCTCAGGCCAAGCATCAATATCGCCTGGCCAACTGTTATCATTAAGCGCTTTGTGCATATTATTTAGCGTGCGAATATCACTGGCTTGGGGTTTTTCTGCAAACGTAAAGCCGGCTTGTGGGCTATCGTCATTGGCGACAGCTAGCGCGAGTTTTTGTCGACAAACATAACGTTGTCGACCTTTTGCTAAGGTAAAATTAAAATCTAAACCACTGTGTTTTTTCAAAAACGGTAAATCTTTATCAACCAGTTGCTCTTGCAGTGCAACCGTTGCAGTAGCGATACAGACTTTTTTGTTTCGGCTTAAGGCTAATGGAATAGAGCCAAGTGAATAAGCTAATGATTTACCGGTACCAGTACCCGCTTCAATGGTAATGATTTTACGTACTTTGTCGTAGTCACCAGCGAGGGTTTTAGCGATTTCAGCAATCAAAAATGTTTGCTGCTTGCGTGGGTTAAAGTTGGTCAGGTTTTCACCTATGGCTTTATAAGAGCTTCTAATAACTTGTTTAATTTTATCGCTTAACACGGCTCTGTAGTTTCCTATCGACAATAGATGATTTACACTGCTGTATATATTAACAGTTTACCGCCAACAATTAGAACCATTAATGCAAATTTCTCCGCAACAATTAATCGAAGCTAATCAATTTCCCGCTGCCATGCGAGGATTTTTGCTGACCCGAAGTGCCCGAGATCGTAATAATCATATTGAAGTTTGCTTATGGTTGAAAACACCCGCAGGGCCGGTACAACTTATTGTTAATAATGAACGGGCAGTTTTTTTTGTTGAACAAACGGCTGCACAACAAGCAGAAAGCACTTTAAAGCAACAAGCTATCCACCTTGAAGAAATAAAGCCGGTGGCACTGAAGGCATTTAATCAAGCGAATGTGGTGGCATTATATTTTTCAACGTTACGTGAGTTTTATCAAGCGCGAGAGGCCCTAAAACAAAAGGGTATCAAGTGTTATGAAGATGATATTAGGCCAGATGATCGTTTTTTAATGGAACGGTTTATTACCGCCGATATTACCTTTGCCGGTCAACAAGTTAATTATCCCTTAACTGATAGCTATCAATATCGCCGCTTTGAACAGGTAAAATGTAAACGGGTTGATAAAGCCTTACAAAAAGATATTGCTTTAACAACGGTGTCGCTTGATATCGAATGCTCAATGTCAGGAGAGTTGTATTCTATCGGCTTATATAGCGAGCATTGTCAGCAAGTATTAATGATTGCTAATCAAGAAGAAATTGTCCGCGAACAAGAAAAAAGCACCGATATTGATATTGTTTGGCAAGCGAATGAAAAACAATTATTAACCAGTTTATTACTTTGGTTCACTGAACATGAACCCGATATTATTATCGGTTGGAATGTTATTAACTTTGATTTTGACTTATTACAGAAACGTTATGATTTACATGGTGTTAAGTTTACCCTTGGTCGTGATGGTAGCACGCCTTATTGGCGAAAAAATAAAGCCAGTGAACAGCAGTTTATTGAAATAGCTGGCCGTGTGGTGCTCGATGGTATCGATTTACTTAAAACTGCGACCTACAACTTTTCGAGCTTTTCACTCGACAATGTCGCTAATACCTTATTAGGTATAGGCAAAAAAGTTATTGATGTTAATAATCGTGTGCAAGAAATTACCGATAATTTTCATCACGATAAAACCGCGCTCGCGACTTATAACTTAGAAGACTGCCGCTTAGTGTTATTAATTTTTCAGCATACGCAATTATTAGAGTTTGCCATGCTGCGCGCGCAATTAACCGGATTAGCTATTGATCGTATTGGTGGCTCAGTGGCGGCTTTTACCAATTTATACCTGCCAAAACTGCATAGAAGTGGCTATGTTGCACCAAATATGGGTGATGGCGACCAAGGTTTTGAATCACCCGGTGGTTTTGTTATGGATTCAACACCAGGGCTTTATCAAAATGTACTCGTGTTGGATTTTAAAAGCCTGTATCCCAGTATCATTCGTAGTTTTAATATTGACCCTATGGGCTTGATAGAAGGTTTAAAGTCGCCAGAAACAGCAATAGAGGGCTTTGATGGCGCATATTTTTCCAGAGAACAGCATTTTTTGCCGGATATTATTAATGCCTTGTGGAAAGAGCGTGATATCGCCAAACAAGATCAAAACGCAGCGTTGTCACAAGCGATAAAAATCATTATGAACTCCTTCTACGGTATTTTGGGTTCAACTGGCTGTCGATTTTTTGATCCGCGCTTATCCGGTTCTATTACCAAACGTAGCCATAGCATACTGAAAACCACCAAATCTTGGATTGAAGCCAAAGGTTATCAAGTGATTTATGGCGATACCGATTCGATATTTGTGCATATTGGCGACGATCAAACGCCAGACTCCAGTAAAGCTTTGGGTAAAACCTTGCAAAATTTTATCAACCATAAATGGCAAAGTACGCTAAAAGAGCAATTTGATATTATTAGCGAACTTGATATTGAATTTGAAACACATTTTAAGAAGTTCCTAATGCCAACCATACGTGGGCAAGAAGTGATCAAAGGCCTGAAAAGCATAGGCACTAAGAAGCGGTACGCAGGTCTTGTCGGCGATAAGCTTATATTTAAGGGCTTAGAAACGGTCAGAAGTGATTGGACAGAGATTAGTAAAGACTTCCAACAAGAGCTATATCGCTTGATTTTTAGTGATCAGCCGATTGATGAATACATAATCAAGGTTGTTAATGAGTTAAAATCAGGGTTATATGACAGTAAGTTAATTTATCAGAAAAAAATCAGGCGCAAGCTTGCCGACTATGTTAATACACCGCCTCATATTAAAGCCGCACTCATTGCTAATAATAAACTCAAAGAAAGCGGATCAGAGCCAAAATACGAGCATAGAAGAACTATTCACTACGTGATAACACTTGATGGCGTTCAACCGCTAGAGTTTAACGAAAGTAAGCTTGATTATGACTTTTATGTCGAGAAACAACTAAAACCAATCGCGAACGATATATTACCCTTTATTGGTAAAGATTTTGATTCAATTACCAGTAAGCAAATGGGGCTTTTTTAATTACTCTGTTTCATTATGCAGTTTTGCTCGTTGATAAGATTAAATAAAACTATGACATGACAAAATAGTACGTGCTTATTGTTAGTATTCACGATATAAAAGAGCTATAGATGGCTAGACAGCTAAAATAAAATATTTACTGTGGGATGTAACCTAGAGATGAAAAAAGAAACCAAACTCATTAATGCCGGCCGTAAAAGTCAATGGACACGTGGTGTGGTTAATCCGCCAGTTGAACGCGCGTCGACGGTCGTATTTAATTCTGTTAAAGAAATGAAACATGCCACAGCAAACAAAACCAATCAGGTACTGTTTTACGGTCGACGAGGAACATCAACGTCGTTTGCCTTTAGTGATGCGATGACCGAGCTTGAAGGGGGGGCCGGTTGTGCACTTTATCCGTCAGGTACCGCTGCAATAACTAATGCCATTTTAGCTTTCGTAAAAACCGGCGATCATATTTTAATGGTAGATACCGCTTATGAACCGACCCGTGATTATTGCGATAAAATATTGGCTAAACTCGGTATTGAAACCACTTACTACGACCCTCTTGTTGGTAGCGATATTGAAGCACTTATCAAACCGAATACACGGTTGATTTTTCTAGAGTCACCGGGTTCTATCACTATGGAAGTGCAAGATGTACCAGCGATTGCTGAAGTTGCTCATCGTCATAACTGTATTGTGATGTTAGATAATACCTGGTCAGCAGGGGTAAATTTTCAACCGTTTGATTTTGGTGTTGATGTCTCAGTTCAAGCCGCGACAAAATATATTGTTGGCCATTCAGATGTCATGTTAGGAACGGCAACGGCAACGGCAGAACATTGGCCACAATTACGCGAAAGTAGTTACATTATGGGGCAATGTACTTCGCCAGATGATTTATATTTAGCGATGCGTGGTATTAGAACCCTGAGTGTGCGTTTGCAGCAACATCAAACCAGTGCGCTTAAAATTGCCGATTGGCTGACAACGCGCCCAGAAGTTGAAACCATTTTACATCCTGCTTTGCCATCTTGCCCAGGTCATGAATTTTTTCAGCGTGACTTTACCGGCGCTAATGGCTTGTTCTCTTTTGTTTTAAATCAAGGCAACCAAGTAGCGCTAAATGCTTTGCTAGATGGTATGGAGCATTTTAAAATGGGTTATTCGTGGGGCGGCTTTGAAAGCTTAATTTTAGGTATTTCAAGCGTTAAAAATATGCGTAGCGCAACCAAGTGGCCCTATCAATTTCCGCTGATCCGTTTACATGTGGGCTTGGAGCATGTCGATGATTTGATTAACGATCTCGAGCAAGGTTTTGCCCGTTTTAATCAGGTGCTTGAACGAGATAATCATGAAGGGTAGTTAGCAATAAACTATCAATAAAAACGTCGAGTAAATGTGCTTTACTCGACGCTTTATTATGTCGATATTCGATTAAGCTAGCTTACGGCTATTTTTTGCCTAATAGAGTAAAAATTTTCTTTGCAATGTCGGTGTTATCTTGAAAGCCAGTAAACATCTCACTGCCTTTACCAAAGGCAAAGACCGGAACATCTATTGCGGTATGCGTACCCGAAGGGCTAATAGAGCCCCAACCGGTATTGGTTTTCACATCAATTATTTTTGTAATCACATTCAGTACTGACTGATAAGGCTTAGGCGCTCTTTTGCCTTTTTTTGCGTCACTAGTTAATGAATTAAACTGTTCTATTATCTCATGGTCAAGCAATTTAGCTTGCGCTAAATTCTCGTTATCTATTTCAGTAATTTTAAATGACAGCAAATCACTTACTTGTTCTCTTGATAATTCATTAGCAGTAACCTTTTTGGCGATGGTTTCTGGTGACATAGTCATGGTGCGTAAAAACTCAGGTTGCCAAAGATATTTACTATTGATATCGGGGTTTGAACGTGCCGTTTTCTTGCCAATGGTTAAGCCACCGGTACTATGATCAGCTGTGATCACCACTAACGTATCTGGATGTTTCTCAACATAGCTTTCAAGGTATTCAATAGTTTTAGCGAAGTCGTCCATTTCAGCCATGGCGGCAGCAATATCTCGCGCATGCCCAGCGTAATCAATTTGGCTGCCTTCAACTAACATAAAAAAGCCGTCGGTGTTTTCTAATTGCTTCGTCGCGGCTTTGGTCATCATCGATAAACGATGTTTATTGCTGTCATCTAATGCCCAAGGTAGGTTAGTTTTATCAAACAAACCTAAAACGGGTTTATTTTTAGGGATTGAATCTATTTCACTATATTTATCAAGATAATGAAATCCTGATGCAACAAATTCATCGACAAGGTTTCTATTTTCACGAATGAAATATTTCCAGCCGCCACCTAAATATAAATCCGCTTTGATGCCGTCATCAAGGTAACTGTCAGCAATTGCGTCATAGTTATAGCGATGAACATTGTGCGCTAAATATGAGGCAGGTGTCGCGTGATTTATCTGCACCGTCACCACTACACCCGTTTTTTTACCGATTTCTTTAGCATATTCCAAAACCGTTTCAATTGGTTTTCTGTTGATATCTAAACCGATTGCATTATTATAAGTTTTAATACCGGTTGATAAGGCGGTAGCACTCGCTGCAGAGTCGGTAATGTAGCCTGATTCAGGTGCCGGATAGGTGCTACTGGTACCTTTGAAATGACGATCAAAAACTGTTTGTTCTATTTCCGGCGTTTTTGGGTCGTCATTATAATAACGGTAAGCGCTGGTGTAAGCAGGCCCCATGCCGTCACCCACCACCATAATAATATTCTTCGGCATATTATCTGCAATGGTTATAGCAGGCGCTGTTTCGATATTATGCGCGGCTTGGAGCTGGCTACATGATAATATCAATAGCGAAGTTAATAACGTAGGTACAAATTTTTTCATGTTTATTTCTGCTCTATTTACTCGATAAATATAATGACTTGAATCAGCTAATAGTTAGCTATTGTTTTTTGTTTAGCTTTTAACGGTTTATTTTTTAACGTCTTGTACTTTAAATGTTACATCTACCCAAACTAAACGGTGATCTGACGAGGCAGCACGATCTTTTATTAAACGAAATTCTGCTTGGTTTTTCTTAGGCCAAAAAATGCCTGAGTCAAGCACGTTTAATTGCGCTTGAGCAGGTAAAACATAATCGGCTCGCATGCCCCAAAATGCGGTGTGGTACTTGGCATTTGGATTATCTATTCTGTGTAATTTACCGCCTTCGCTGCTTGGCTTAGGGTCAATAACACGCGGATGGTGGATTAAACGATTTATACCTGCTTTGATGGCATTTCCGTCAATGGCATCAGCATTTAAATCACCTAAAATAACAAAGGCTTTGTCTTGAGCTAAACCACCAAATTGCTTGTTGTCATCATAAATATAGCTGGCAGCGCTCGGTGTTAGGTAATCAATCCAAAAACGTAATTCATCAAAATTTCGTTTGCCGTTTCTATCTTCGGGTCCGTCAAACACCGGCGGTGTAGGGTGACTCGCTAATACATGTAATTCATTGCCATTGACGTTTACCGGAATGTCCCAGTGAGACTTGGACGAGAGTCGAAAATTATTCCACGCTTGTTTGCTATACCAAGGGCTATTCGATGCTTCATTTATCGGCACTAACGCATTGGGCATATCGCGCCATTTAAATTGTTGAAAGGTGCGAATCTTATCTTCAACAATAGGATATTTTGACAAAAGCGCCATGGCATAATGACCAGAAAAATGGCCGTAACCATAGGCATCGTTGGGCAGTTCACCAACTTTTTGGTCGTTATTTAAGTCGTAACCTGTAGCAACTCCGGTATTCACCGGCCCTTGATAAAAATACGGGTAGCTAACAGCGTTATTACCTTGTTGGCTTTTGGCTAAGTAGTCATTTAAAAAAAGCTTGAGTGATTGATGACTATCATCATTACCATCAAATTCATTTAAGAGAATAATATCAGGATTTACTCGTTGAATAATTTCAGCGATATTTTTGATTTGCTGATGATCTTGTGTCAAAGCAATAGCGAGTTCGTTACCTTTGACAGTCACTTCTTTACCAGCTTCTGTTGGTAAGTAATTTAACGCTTCCATACTAACGTTGAAGGTCGCAATGCGTAAATTTAATGGTGTTTGATTAGCTGTTTCTGACATAGCAATACCTGAATAAACCAACAATGCGCTTGACAATATACCTGTAAATACATTCATTTTGAATCTTCTCCTACTTTAAACCACAACCGCGTAAGATAAAATCGGTTAAAAATTCGGTAACTTGAGTCATATCGTCTTCTTCGTAATCTGCACGATTCATAATGGTGAGTATTTGTTGTTCAAAATCAGCATAATGTTGAGTGGAAGACCAAATTAAGAAGATGAGCTTTACGGGATCAACACTTTTCATTTCACCACTATCGATCCAAACCTGAAACACTTTCGCTTTTTCTCTTACCCACTGGCGTAAATAAGTTCTCGCAAATTCTTTTAAATGTAATGCGCCTTGGATAATTTCCATGGCATAAATTTTTGAGGCTTGTGGATGTTCAAAAGACATTTTGACTTTCGCTGCAATAAATTTTTCAATCGCAACAACAGGTCCATCATTAATATCAAGTTCACCAATACCTTGGTCCCAAGTATCTAATGTTAACTGTAAAACTGCATGGTAAATATTTTCTTTATTTTTAAAGTAATACAAAACATTTGCTTTCGGCAGGCCGGCAGTGTCCGCAATAGATTGTACGGTTGCGCCTTTATATCCTTGCAAAATAAACTCTTTTTGCGCTGATGCTAGAATAACTGCTTCACTTCTAGCTCTAATGCTTCCTTGCTTTTCAGTGGTGGTATTGTTGCTCACGTGAATAACCTTTATTTTTATATGCTGTTATTTAATTAGCGTTAGTTTACGGCGCTAATGTTACATTTAATTGCACTTATTTTCTTTTTTATAATAAACCGGCATTTTTATATAGAAGTTTCAGGTGGTTTTATAAATTTAGTAGCGTATTTAGACCCGAAAATTAACCATTATTTTTTAATAATCAACTAGTTTAATTTAATTTGATTTATAAGGCACTGTTTTAATAAGCTTTGTAATAAATAATTCTATATTTTCTAAGCTGTTTTTCTAATGGTTAATTTATTTTTTTTGATACAGCCCTTTATAAACTTATCCAAAATCATACTTTATTTTATCTTGACCATATGGTTTGTTTTTATGATTTTTTGTTATACATAATCAACTAATTCAGCCTTATAGTTATAAGTGATTTTTTGGCTTGTTTGAAACTTACTGTTATCTTTTTGTTATTGTTTACTTTTACTACACTTCTTTTGTTTGATTCTTTGGTTTTGATGAAAAATTTAAAATAGCAAAATATTGCTTGTTAAATTTTGTAATGAAAATGTAAGAAAACTCTGTTTTAATTTCACCTGAAATAAGCTTAAAAAATAATAATTAGATCAAAAATTAGCTAAGTGAAACTTAAATTAAACATTTTACAAAACATTTTACAAAACAAAATTTAACTTAATACCAAGGAATAATATGATGAAAACTCATCGTCTCTCACGCATTACTGGCGCAGTTGTACTTGCGCTTGGATTGTCAACATCGGCCATGGCTGACGATACATCATCGTCAATGCGAGGCAACATTTTAACCACAAGTGGTAATATTGTAACAGATGCAACAGTCACCATAACTCACGAACCTTCTGGTACTAGTAAAACTTTAAAAGTTAATGAGAGTGGTGCTTTCTCTGCGAGAGGCCTTCGCGTTGGTGGTCCATATACAGTAACTATTGATTCTGATGTTTATGCTGATAAAACGCTTGAAGGCATTTATATTACCCTTGGTGACGTATTTCGCATCAATGAAGTACTACAAGATTCAAATATTGAACGTATTGCTGTAACAGGTTCTTCAACATTTTTTGACCCTTCAAAAGGCTCTTCAAGTGTATTTAGTGGTGATGATTTAACTAAGTCAGCGGCATTTAGCCGTGATTTAAAAGACATTGTCCGTCAAAACCCTATGGCTGTTGTAGGTAATGACGGTAATACATTATCGTTGGCAGGTAGTAACCCTAAGTATAATAGTTTAGCGGTTGATGGTGTTAACCTTAACGATGATTTTGGTTTAGCTGGTAACGGTTACCCAACTGAGCGTTCACCCATTGCTTTTGATTCTATCGCTCAAATCAGCGTGGCAATTGCGCCATTCACCGCTAAAGAAGGCGGTTTTTCTGGTGGTAAAGTCAGCGTAGTAACTAAATCAGGTACTAACGAATTTCACGGTTCAATGTTTATTGAACAAGCAAAAGATGCTTGGGCTGGTACACCAGAAACTGATGACGGCGATAAAATCGACTTAAAATTTGATGAAGAAACGTGGGGCGCAACGTTTGGCGGTCCTATCATCAAAGATAAGTTATTCTTCTTTGCATCATACGAAACTTTTGAGTCACCAAGTTCGGTTGATAAAGGTCCATCAGATTCAAATGTCGCGAACAAAGTTAGCCAAGTGTCTCAAGCAGAAGTTGATCGCGTAGTCGGTATTGCTAAAGATAAATATGGTTTTGACGCGGGTAGCTGGGATGCCTCAATTCCACTAGAAGATGAAAAATATTCATTGAAGTTAGATTGGAACATTAATGACGATCATCGTGCTTCATTTGCCTATTCTCATGGCTTTAGTAATAGCGCCGGTAACCAAGGCGGTGGTAGATCAGATGATTTATACCTTTCGTCTCATTGGTACAATCGCTCTAACGAATTTGATACCTATGTTGGTCAATTGTTCTCGTATTGGACTGAAGAATTTTCAACAGAAGTTAAAGTATCGAAAAAAGAGTCTGTTAACGGTCAAGTACCCCTAGGTGGTTACGATTTCGGTGAAGTAAAAATCGATACGGTTAATGGCGGCGAAATTATGCTTGGCGCTGATGACAGTCGCCATGCCAATGTATTAACCAACGAAACTTTTCAAGTGCGCGTAAGTGGTGAATACTTATACGAAGAACATGCGATTTCTTTTGGTTGGGAATACGAAGAAGTTGAGGTTTATAACCTCTTTATGCAGCATAATTTAGGTTCTTGGTATTTCAACAGCATTGACGACTTTGAAGCGGGTCAAGCGGATTGGTTTGAATACCAAAACAACCCAAGTCTCAACCGTGATGACGCAGCTGCTGAATTTGCCCTTGAAAAGCATGCTTTTTACCTTGAAGATAGCTGGGACGTAACTGATTCACTTAACCTAACTTATGGTTTACGTTATGAAGTTGATGTTAATGATGATGCGCCTAACTTTAATCAAAGCTTTTACGACCGTTATGCCTTTGCGAATAATTCAACCCTTGATGGTTTAGACGTATTGCTACCTCGTTTAGGTTTTACATGGACTGCAACGGATGACTTAACCATTCGTGGTGGCGCTGGTTTGTATAGTGGCGGCCGTCCAAACGTATTTATCTCAAATGCGTTTAGTAATGACGGCTCTAGAATTGCCTTATATCGTAGCTTTGGCGATAGCGTAGCCGCGAATACATTTTTACAAGATGCCAATCCAAATGGCATTCCACAGCATGCGCAAGATCAAATTGCACAATCTGAGTTAGGTGGACCAAATTCTAATATTGATGCTATTGATCCAAACTTTGAAATTCCGACTACTTGGCAATACAGTTTAGCAGCAGATTACGTTGCCGACCTTAGTAGCATAGGTTTAGGCGATGATTGGCGCATCAGTGGTGAAGTGCTTTATAAAGATATTAATAAAGATATGGCATGGTCTGATCTTTCACGCACATTAGATACCTCAAAAGGTAATAATGGTTTAACTGTTGAAGGTCGTCCAATTTACACCTTCGCTGATCCTGACCGAGATGCTCGTGATGTATTGCTAACAAATACTTCAGGTGGCCATACGTTAATCGAAACATTGAGTATTGCGAAAAATTGGCAAAATGGCTTCAAAGCTAACTTTTCTTATACGCATTCAACAATTCGTAATCGTATAGACGCTACCGGTACTTCATCAAACACTGCTTATAACTTTAACCCAGTGATTGATCCTGAAAATCCAGGCGTAGGTACATCATCATATCAAGTTAAACATCGTTTAACGTTTAACCTTTCATATAACACAGAAATGTTTGAAGGTTATAACACCGGTATGCACATGTTCTGGGAACGCAAATCAGGTCGTCCATATAGCTATTTACTTGGCTATAACAACCGTGACGGTTTGTCAGGTAACTTAGACCTTACAACGGCTAACTTAGCATACATTCCAACAAGTGCTAGCGATGGCGCTGTTGATTTTGAGAATGGCCTAAGTTATGACGAGATTATGGCTCAGTTAGATAAAGCCGGTATTAGCTCTAATGGTGGTTACCTTGAAAGAGGTTCTCATACAGCACCTTGGACAACGACTATGGATTTACGCTTTGAACAAGAAATCCCAGGTTTCTTAGAAGGGCATAAAGGTTTGTTCTACATCGATATTAAAAACGCATTAGCTATTTTTGATGAAAGTGCAGCACGCGTTTATCAACTACCATTTGGCCAATCTTCATCAGATATACTAGATTATAGTATCAATGATGCTGGTCAATATGTGTATGAAGATGCAAACATTAGTGAAGGTGAGTCTCCGGTTGAATTTAAAGACCGTGAGTCTACTTGGAGCATGAAAATTGGTGTTAAATACACTTTCTAATATCTAATAAAAAATGAACTAAAAGCCAGCAACTATGCTGGCTTTTTTTTTCGCAAAATTTCTTACATATATTGCGTCGTTTGATGAGCGTATTAATTTGTCCTTGGTATAAGCTCTATATCGTAATGTCGGATTTTTCTCGTAACAGCGCCAGCTGTAAGGATGCAGTTGGTCTATCGTGAATACAAATCTGTAAGTATGCAAAAGCATGCAATGGATAGCCAACTAGTGGTTAGATAAACTTACCTAGATTCACTAAAAACTTATGACATTGGCAAAATAAGCTATCTGTAACTTATGGTTTAGTCGTTTATTACTGAAAATATATATTATCGCTTTTAGCGCATATCTGTTATTCAGAGTTAGGGTTATATTAACGGCGTTAATCGCGATATTTTGTAATTTTTAAGTTGCTTTTCTCGCAGTGTTTTATTACGATAGTTAATAAGTTGACCATTTGGTCAGTTAAAGGGTTTGATAATGTCAAATATTAAAGATAACGAAATTTTAGCGCTTGTTGATGCCGCGAAAGACGGCTTCACAAAAGCTTATGCACCCTATAGTAATTTTCATGTCGGTGCCGCTGCGTTAACTGTTAACGGTAATATCGTCAAAGGTTGTAATGTTGAAAATGCGTCGTATGGCTTAACGGTTTGTGCCGAGCGTAACTGCTTAGCACAAGGTGTGATTTCAGGCGAGCAAGCGTTTTCTGCGATAGTTATTTATACCAATCAAGATAAGCTAACGCCGCCTTGTGGCGCTTGTCGACAAGTCATTGTTGAATTTTTAGCACCCGAGGCATTAGTTATGGCGGTTAACCATAACAACGAAAGAAAGCAATGGACAGTTAATGAATTATTACCTGATGCTTTTACGCCAAAAGATTTACTTGAAAAATAAGGATTAAAATTAATGTTATTACCACAAGAAATAATTCGCACCAAACGTAACGGTGGTTCACTCTCCCAAGAACAAATACAATATTTTGTTGATGGTTTAGTAACATTAAATTTTAATGATGCTCAAGCAGGGTCGATGGCAATGGCGATTTTTCTCAAAGGCATGGAAACGCGTGAAATTATCGATTTTACCATGGCGATGAAAAATTCAGGTGATGTATTGTCTTGGCCAGAGTTAGATGGCCCAGTGGTTGATAAACATTCAACGGGTGGTGTTGGTGACAAAGTTAGCTTTATGCTGGCGGCAATTGTTTCAGCATGTGGTGCTTATGTACCTATGATCTCTGGTCGTGGTTTAGGCCATACCGGTGGTACATCTGATAAGTTAGAAAGTATCGCTGGCTTTAATGTTCAACCCAGTATTGGTGACTTTAAGCGTATAGTTAAAGATTTAGGTATGGCTATTATTTCGCAAACTGATAATTTAGCGCCTGCAGATAAACGTCTTTATGGTATCCGTGACATTACCGCAACGGTGGAATCTATTCCGTTGATCACTGCTTCTATTTTATCTAAAAAATTGGCGGCAGGACTTGATTCATTAGTCATGGACGTCAAAGTGGGTAATGGCGCTATGATGTCAAATATTGACGATGCTACGGCATTAGCACAAAGCATTGTTAATGTAGCCAATGGTGCCGGTGTACCGACACAAGCTATTATTACTGATATGAACCAAGTGCTTGGCGCTACGGCGGGTAATGCCTTAGAGATGGCTGAAACGGTGAAATATTTAAATGGTAGCTTGCGTGAGCCGCGTTTACACGCGGTTGTGGTTTCACTTGCAAAAGCTATGCTGGTGAGTGCAAAAGTGGCTGCAAATGAAGACGAAGCATTGAAAAAAATCAATGCTGTTTTAGCTTCTGGCGCTGCTGCAGAGCTTTTCGGTAAAATGATCCATGCGCTAGGTGGGCCAAGTGATTTCATGGAAGATCCATGGCGTTCAATGCAGCGTGGAGATGTTATTGTAGATATACTTGCCAAAGATCACGGCTATATCAACGCTATGCAAACACGTGATATTGGTATGGCCGTTGTCGGCTTAAAAGGTGGACGAACTGCCAATGGTCAACAAATAGATCACAGTGTTGGCTTCGATCGCATTTTACCGACAGGCACACGAGTTAATCGCGGAGATATCGTGGCACGTGTCCACGCCAGAGATGAAAGCTCAGCATTAAATGCCAGTCAACAATACCTTAGCGCACTATCAATTAGCGAACAACAAAGTGAAGAGCCTCCGGTTATTTATCAAACCATTTCAGCTTAGGTTTTAACAACTAGGGCTGGACTGCAGAGACAAAAAAAGGAATGCAATCGCATTCCTTTTTATTTATATCACGGTATTAAAAATCCGCTCGTTTTGCCTAAGCTTACTTACTGCTAATTCCAAACAAGCGCTTTAAAATGCTTGCGGCATAATGACTCATAACGTTCATTACCGCCAACTTCGATTTGTTCGCCACCTTTAACGGCATTGCCATGCTCATCACAACGCATAACAAAATTGGCTTTTTTACCACAATGACAAATGGTTTTTAATTCGACTAATTTATCTGCCCAAGCAAGCAGGGCAGCACTACCAACAAAGGTTTCACCAAGAAAGTCTGTTCTAATGCCATAAGCCAGTACAGGAATTTTTAATTCATCGACAATATCAGTTAACTGCTTAACTTGTGGTTTTGTCAGAAACTGAGCTTCGTCAATCAGTATACAAGCAATTTTACCATCTTGGAGTTGCTGTGTTACTTCATCAAACACGTTAGTGTTGTTGTCAAATAAGCGTGCGTCAGCATGGATACCTAAACGTGATGACACCTTACCTTTAGCAAATCTATCGTCGATATGTGCGGTAAATAATAAGGTCTCTAAACCGCGCTCACGGTAATTATATGAAGACTGTAATAAATGGGTCGATTTACCGGCATTCATCGTGGAATAATAAAAATATAATTGTGCCATCGCTAATTTTATATCCTAGTTATCGTTACTGGAAACAGTTTATTTTGATTAATAGCTTGTTGGATCAGCCGTTTTACTCGTAGCACCTAAGGTGTTTAATAAGTTGGTTAATAAGCTACTGGCACCAAATCTAAAGTTGGCTTTAGTAGCCCAATCAGCACCTAAAATATCACTGGCTAGATCAAGATAAACCTTAGCATCTTCAGCGTTTTTAACGCCACCGGCGGGTTTAAAACCAACCTGAGTATTTTTATCTTTGATCACTTTTAACATGAGTTCGGCTGATTTTGGTGTGGCATTTACGGCTACTTTACCTGTTGAGGTTTTAATAAAGTCAGCGCCTGCTGCAATACAAATTTCACTGGCTTTGGTGATCAGTTGATCGGTTTTTAGCTCACCGGTTTCAATAATCACTTTAAGTTGTACACTGCTGCCACAGGCTTTCTTACAGGCCTTTACTAATTCAAAGCCAACCTCTTCATTACCATTTATTAATGCGTTATACGGAAATACCACATCAACTTCATCAGCGCCGTAAGCAACCGCTGCTTTAGTTTCTGCAACGGAAATGTCGATATCATCATTGCCGTGAGGAAAGTTAGTCACGGTGGCAATTTTTATCTCAGGCGTGCCTTGCGCAACTAAAGTTTTTTTAGCTAGTGGTACAAAACGCGGAAAGATACAAATAGCGGCGGTGTTTCCACAGACTGATTTAGCAGTTGAACAGAGTTGAATAATATCATCGGCACTTTCAGTATCCGTCAAACTGGTTAAGTCCATCATATGAAGTGCACGTTGTGCGTAGTTTTCTAAGGTACTCATGATATGCCTCGTAATTTTAAAAGGTTTTAAAAAATAGCCTAGTACAGATGACTAGGCTTTTTAGATAGTTTCAATAATTTTTAGCGTTATAAACTAACGAATACACCCGCTATAGCAGCACTCATTAAGTTTGCCATAGTTGCGGCCATCATGGCCTTCATACCCAAACGTGCAATGTCAGGACGTCGATTTGGCGCCATTGACCCTATACCACCCAATAAAATCGCAATTGACGACAAGTTAGCAAAACCACATAAAGCAAAGGTAACAATAGCTTGGGTGGAAGGGGATAGCGTATCTTTGATTTCAACAAAGTTTACGTAGGCGAAAAACTCATTTACCACGATTTTTTGCCCGATAAAGCTTCCTGCTTGCAACATTTCTTCAAATGGTACACCAATAAGAAAAGCAAAAGGAGCAAAGATATAGCCAAGCATCCACTCAATGGTAATGCCTTCAAAGCCTAATAAATTACCAAAACCCGATACCATAGAGTTTAGTAAGGCGATAATAGCGATAAAGGCAAGTAGCATAGCACCGACATTGACTGCTAATTTTAATCCTGAAGCTGCGCCAGTAGCGGCTGCATCAATGACATTAGCAGGTTTATCGCCTTGATCCATTTCGACATCGGTATAGTCATCACTAATGGTTTCTGTTTCAGGCATAAGTAATTTTGCCATTAGCAAGCCACCTGGCGCAGCCATAAATGATGCTGCAATTAAATATTCAAGTTTTACACCTAAGCCAGCATAACCCGCAAGTATAGAACCGGCGACTGAAGCTAAACCACCAACCATGATGGCAAAAAGTTCAGATTGACTCATTTTTGCTATGTAAGGGCGGATAACCAATGGCGCTTCAGTTTGACCGACAAAGATATTAGCGGTTGCCGATAGTGATTCAGGTTTCGATGTTTTCAATAATTTTTGTAAACCACCACCGATAATTTTTACCACCCATTGCATAATGCCTAGGTAATAAAGCACAGCGATGAGCGATGAAAAGAAAATAATAACCGGTAAAACGCGAATAGCAAAAACAAAACCAACACCATTGTCAAACATGGCATCTGTGCCTAAGCCGCCAAATAAAAAGCTTATTCCCGCTTGCGCACTGTTGATGACCTGCTGAACACCGTTGGTCACTGAGCCTAATACATCTTTACCAAAAGGTACGTACAGTACAAATGCACCGAGTAAAATTTGTAATGAAAATGCAAACCCTACGGTTCGCCAGTTAATTGCTTTACGGTCTTTTGATAAAAAGAACGCCAATGCTAATAGCGCGAAAATGCCGATGACACCTCGAAGTGCACTTAATTCCATACCTACCTCATATTTTGTTTATTTTATTATTATTATATTTTTTTTGTAAACTGTTTGTTAAACGATGACTCGCCTTGCCATCAATTGACGAATTTTTGCTTTTAACATTTCAATAGCCATTCTATTTTTACCGCCGCGGGTGACAACAATATCCGCGAAGGCTTTATTGGGTTCAATGTATTGGTGATACATAGGACGGACAGTGGTTAAATACTGTTCAGTGATCGATTCGATGCTACGTGAGCGTTCAATAGTATCTCGATTAATTCTGCGAACAAGGCAAATGTCCAACGGAGTATCAATATAAATTTTGATGTCAAACTTGTCACGTAGCTCTTTATTCGAAAATAAAAGAATACCTTCAACTAAAATTATCGGTGTCGGTGATAAATGCTGAGTTTCATCTAAACGGGTATGGGTTTTATAGCAATAAGTAGGAATGTCTACTTCTATACCAGCGGTTAATTGGGTTAAATGTTGCGACAATAAACTGTGTTCAAATGCGCTAGGGTGATCGTAATTGGTTTTTATACGCTCTTCCATCGACAGATGGGATTGACTCTTATAGTAAGAATCTTCTTTCATGATAACAATGCCACTTGGTCCGAGCTCGGGTAGCAGTTCATCGTAAATAGTTTGCGCAAAAAGTGATTTTCCAGATGCAGAGGCACCGGTTACCGCAATAATCGTCGGTTTATTGGTTTGCAAAATGTTAGCCTTTCTCAATTTATCACTTCTATCCACTATTTTATATTATCTAGCTTAGATATTTAGAAGTAAAACAGTCATCTATTATTATGTTAAATATTATCATAACTTGACCATGTGGTCACATTTATTAACGTTTTTTTTATAATTTTAATCGCTATCTTTAAAAAAGATAATGTTACCATAAGAGCTTATTACTAAAGGTCTGTCGACGATGTTATATAAGTAATTTTGCGCTAAGTTGGCTTTTATCAATTGCCATTTACTATAATTAGGTGCTAATGTAATCTTACTTTAACTTGACTCTTGTGTCAGGTTTTATTTGAGACTATTTTGAATTTAATATTTTAGGAATAAAAGTGGCAAAAGCAATTGTTTTAGTTATTGATAGTTTAGGTATAGGGCATGCGCCTGACGCAGCTGATTTTGGTGATGTATCGGCTAACACATTTGGTAATCTTGCCATTGCTTTTCATCAGCATACGGGAAGAGCTTTTAAAATTCCCAATCTATCATCGCTTGGTTTAGTTCATGCCTGCGAACAAGCTTCAAATACAAGTTTTCCTTATGAAGGAGAGCCACCAACGAAAGGTGTGTATGGCTATGCTGCTGAAATAAGTAGTGGCAAAGATACCCCAAGCGGTCATTGGGAGATGATGGGCGCACCGGTACTATTTGATTGGGGATACTTCAACAATAAAAAGCAAAGTTTTTCAGATGAGCTAGTTAAAAAAGTAAACCATGCTACCAATTCTACTGGCTTGTTGGGTAACTGCCACGCATCGGGTACTGATATTATTGCAGCCTTAGGTGAAGAGCATATTAAAAGCGGTTTACCTATTTGTTATACGTCTGCAGATAGCGTTTTCCAAGTTGCGGCCCATGAAGAACATTTTGGCTTAGATAACCTATACACTTATTGTGAACAAGTCAGAGAGTTGCTAGATAAAGAGAACTTAAATATCGGCAGGGTCATTGCTAGACCATTTATCGGTAACGATAAAGCCAGTTTTACACGTACCGGTAATAGACGGGATTATTCCGTGTTACCACCGGCTAAAACCGTATTAGATAAATTATGTGCTGCTGGTGGCCATGTTATTAGTGTGGGTAAAATAGCGGATATATTTGCGCATCAAGGTATTAGTGAAAAAACTAAAGCTACCGGGTTACCTGCACTGATAGATGCGACAATTGAGCATATTAATACGGCTAAGGACAACAGCTTAATCTTCACTAATTTGGTCAATTTTGATCAAGATTTTGGCCACCGAAGAGACCCTATTGGTTATGCCGAAGCGTTGGAGTATTTGGATATTCGCCTAAACGATATTTATCAGGCGATGGCTGATGACGATATTTTATTTATTACCGCAGATCATGGCTGTGATCCAACATGGCCAGGTAATGACCACACACGCGAGTATGTGCCTGTTGTTGCATTTCATAAACAGGTACGATCTGTTAATATTGGCGAAAGAGGTACGTTTGCTGATATTGGTCAAACCATCGCTGAATTATTTAAATTAGATAAAATGCCTTACGGCACAAGCTTTTTATCTGATCTTGATCTTTAAAAGTAATAAAATTGTATCATAATTTAGCAGACCATAGCGGTGTGCTTAAGTTAGAATAGAAAAATTCAAAATTTCAACAAAACATAAACAGTTCTTGGGAGAGTACTTAATGAATGTTTTTAAAAAAACGTCGCTTGCACTTAGTGTAAACGCGGCAATTTTTGCGTCTATAGCTGGCATATCAAGTTCAGCCATCGCACAAGATAATACTGACAAAGTTGTTGGCATTGAAGTTATCGAAGTGACTGCACGTAAACGTACAGAAAATGTTAAAGATGTACCTATTTCAGTGTCAGCTTTAACACCGAAAAAATTGGAAGTGTTAGGTTCTTCAGGTATGGACGTAAGAGCCTTATCTGGCAAAGTACCTAGCTTATTGATTGAGTCTTCTTTTGGTCGTACATTTCCACGTTTTTATATCCGTGGTCTAGGTAATACTGATTTCGATCTACTAGCCTCGCAACCGGTTTCTCTTATTTATGATGACGTTGTTTTAGAAAATGCCTTAACTAAAGGTATGCCAATGTTTGATATTGAGCGTGTCGAAGTTTTACGTGGACCTCAGGGAACGTTGTTTGGCCGTAATACGCCAGCGGGTATTGTTAAAGTTCAATCGAAAAAACCAACACAAGATTTCGATGCTAACATCTCTGGATCATACGGTAGCTTCAGCTCAACTGATTTCCGTGTTGCTGTTGGTGGTGGTTTAACTGATACCGTATCAGCACGTGTTGCATTATTACAACAAGACCGTGATGACTGGATAGACAACAAAGCGCCTGGTTTTGAACAAAAAGATCAGCTAGGTGGTTACAGTGAAACGGCTGGCCGTTTACAATTATTGTGGGAACCCAATGACGATTTCTCAGCGTTATTTAATTACCACTTTAGAAACGCAGAAGCTGACGCTCGAATATTTAGAGCAAATATCATAAAACCAGGCACTAACAAGTTAGTTGATGACTTTGACCGTGAAACTGTTTTTCATGATGCAGCGTCTCGTAACAACCAAACAGTTGATATGAAAGGTGCAAGTTTAAAAATAGAATATAATTTTGGTGATTATACCTTAACATCGGTTACTGGCCATGAGTCAGCTGAAATGTTTTCTGTAGGTGACATCGATGGCGGCTACGGCGCAGCATTTTTACCGTCAGGTGGCGGACCAGGACTTATTCCATTCCCATCTGAAACTGGCGCAAGAATGCCAGATCATAAGCAGTCAACTCAAGAAGTTCGCATTGCCAGTAATGATCTCGGTAAACTAGATTATCAATTTGGTTTTTTCTTGTTTGATGAAGACTTAACCATTAATAACTTAAGCTTTGATACTTTTGGTGGCGGTGTGCAAAACGGCATTGCTATCCAAAACATGGAAACGTCAGCTTGGGCTATTTTTGCATCACTCGATTATGAAGTTTCAGAGAAGTTAAGCATTAACGGTGGTTTACGCTATTCAGATGATGAACGTAAATGGGACGGCGAACTTGTTCAATCTCCTTTTGGTGCACCTAGTTTTAGTGAAAGTAATGATGTAGAAGATTCACAGGTTAGTGGTGATTTAAGTGCATCATATGTACTTAATGACGAAACGAATGTTTACGCTCGACTTGCTCGTGGTTACCGCGCGCCAAGTATCCAGGGTCGTAGCTTATTATTCTCGGCTAACTCAACAACTGCAGACTCAGAAACAGTAGATTCTGTAGAAACGGGTTTTAAATCAGTCTTTGCTGAAAATACAGCGCGTGTTGACGCCTCAATCTACTACTATGAAGTTAGCGATCAACAATTAACTGCAGTTGGCGGCACGGGTAACGTTGCAAGCTTATTGAATGCTGATAAGTCAGTTGGTTACGGTTTTGAAATTGATTCAGAGTACTTTGTTACACCTGACTTGGTGCTTGCTGGTAGCGTAAGTTATAACCACACTGAACTAAAAGATGCTAATGTAGCTGTGCCTGGTTGTGGCGGCGGTTGTACCGTAACTGATCCATTAAACTCAGATGGTTTGGCCTTGATTGACGGTAATTCATTACCACAGTCGCCAGAGTGGATTAGTAATTTAAGTGTCCGTTGGACCAAAGAAATTGCTGATGGTGAATTCTATATTTATACCGATTGGTCTTACCGTAGCGAAGTTAATTTCTTCTTATATGAATCGACAGAATTTACTGGCGATGCGTTATTAGAAGGCGGCGTTCGTGTGGGTTACGAATGGTACACAGATGGTGCAGAGTACGAAGTTGCTTTATTTGGTCGTAATATTACCGATGAAGAACAGCTTACTGGTGCTATCGATTTTAATAACTTAACAGGTTATGTAAATGAACCTCGCTTTTGGGGTGTAGAGTTCAAAGCGAACTTCTTCTAATAAACCTAGTGTAAAACGTTAAAATGAAAAAAGCCGATGTTCAAATTGAACATCGGCTTTTTTATTATGGTATTTCAAAGGTTAACGCTTTAAATATACATTGATATGTTTACATGCGTGTTTTAATGGCTTGAGCTAAAACACTGAGTATGTCTTCACTAGTGTCTAAATTAATGCAGGCATCCGTGATGCTTTGGCCGTAGACAAGTGACTGGCCAGGTACAACTTTCTGATTTCCTTCAACCAAAAAGCTTTCAATCATCACGCCAAATACCGACTCGTTGCCTTGTTGAATTTGCTGCGCCAGTGAGCGGGCTACATCAATTTGTTTATTATGGTCTTTATAACTATTGCCATGACTGCAATCGATCATGATCTTGTTTGCTAACTCTGCCTTCGCTAACGTTGCACCGGTAGTGTTGATATCGTCTTGATGATAATTAGGCTCTTTACCACCACGTAAAATGACGTGCGCAAATGGGTTACCATGTGTTTGATATATACACATTTGTCCGCTTTTATCTGGCGAATAAAGTACATGAGGAACACTTGACGCTTTAATGGCATCAACGGCTATTTGAATATTGCCATCGGTACCATTTTTAAAACCTACTGGACATGAAAGCGCCGAAGCTAACTCTCTATGTACTTGGCTTTCTGTGGTACGAGCACCAATAGCACCCCAGCTGATCAAATCAGAAATATATTGGCCAGTGACCATATCTAAAAATTCAGTACCTGCGGGTAGACCTAATTCATTAATTTTCATCAATAAATTACGCGCTAAATTTAGCCCTTTAGCGACACGAAATGATTTATCTAAATCTGGGTCGCTGATCAAGCCTTTCCAACCAACCGTTGTACGTGGTTTCTCAAAGTACACACGCATGACGATTAATAACTCGTTAGCGTACTTTTCATGTAAAACCTTTAGTTTCTTCGCGTAGTCAATTGCGGCGTCAGTATCATGGATAGAACAAGGGCCAATAATAACGAGTAAACGTTTATCATCACCTTTAATAATGGCTTCAATATCCTTACGGCTGTTAATAATAAAATTGGCGGTTTTATCATCAAGCGGGATTTGCTCGGCAAGTTCGGCAGGAGAAACTAAATTGTCAATTAATGTCGTTCTAAATTCATCTGTTTTTATGGTCATGTGCTATCAAATGCTGGTTAGCCTGCATATTGATATGCAGCGCAATAATAATATCGCGCTAACATAACGAATATAGCCGGCTAAGTGAACCGCTTTCTAAGTTTTTATGTAACTTATTTGTTATAAGTTAATATTTATAGCGCTGAAGGCCTGTTTCCGACAATATTTTTGCCGTGATTTCTTCAACAGAAAGCTTAGTGGTATTGAGAAAAGGAATTTTCTCTTGCTTGTATAGTTTTTCGACTTCCCGTACTTCCATACGGCATTGTCGTGCAGAAGAATATTTAGTATTAGACATTCTCCCATCACGAATATCAACTAAACGTTCAGCGTCTATGGTGAGACCGAATATTTTCTTTTTGTGCATTTTTAAAAACGCCGGTAACTTCAGTTCATCCATATCATCATCGGTAAAAGGGTAGTTAGCCGCTTTAATACCGTATTGCAATGCTAAGTATAAGGCAGTAGGCGTTTTACCTGAACGAGAAACACCAACAAGTATGACATCGGCATGTTCATAGTTAGTGACATTAGAGCCATCGTCATTCGCCAGTGAATAGTTTACGGCGTCAATGCGGTAATCATAGCTATTTTCGTGAATAGAGTGGGTTCTATGCGCTTTGGGTTTTGCTTCAATACCCAATTTCTCTTCAAGTGGTGCAACAAAGTGCTCGAGAAAGTTATAAATAATACCATCACACCCATCAATAATTTCACGAATATCAGGATTAACAAAGGTATGAAAAACTAATGGCGGCACACCGGTGCGTTTTGCTGCTTTATTGATGCGCGCACAAGCTTCAAGGGCTTTTTCTTTGCTTTCGACAAATGAGATGGTGTCGTGCTCAAATTCGATGGGGAAAAGTGATAATAAAGCATGACCAAAAACCTCAGAAGTGATCGCCGTGCCGTCAGAAATATAAAAAGCTGCTCGCATGATAAACCTATTGTTTTGTCGTTGATAATGAAAACTTTCAACAAATAGTGCTTTAGTTTCAAAGTTAGCAGTGTAAAATGTCTGCGGCATGAAATATAGCGTTTAATGAAACTTAGTGTGATAAAAGCCTTAAGAAAGTTATTTTAGTTGGCATTAGCTGACTAATGCAAAGATAGTTTTCTTAAATTTTATTATGTCCAGTGGAGATATTGTCGTGCAAGAATACGTACTTTGGTATGAAGATTTAGGAATGAATGATGTTGATCGCGTAGGCGGTAAAAACGCATCATTGGGTGAAATGATTTCAAATCTTTCAAATGTCGGCGTGCAAGTACCGGGTGGCTTTGCAACTACCTCATTTGCGTTTAATGAATTTCTAGAACAAAGTGGCCTGAACGATAAAATATATCTGCTATTAGATGACTTAGATGTCAGTGATATTAATGCCTTAGCAGAATGTGGCGGTAAAATTCGTCAATGGGTTATAGATACACCGTTTTTACCAGACATGCAGCAAGACATTGAACTTGCTTATGCAAAACTCGCTGATGGTTTTGCCGACGACGCCTCATTTGCTGTTCGTTCATCTGCAACCGCAGAAGACATGCCAGACGCTTCCTTTGCTGGCCAACAAGAAACTTTTCTCAATGTACGTGGTTTAGATGCGGTAATGATCGCCATTAAACATGTATTCGCCTCACTATTTAATGACCGAGCAATTTCTTACCGTGTACATCAAGGCTATGACCATCGTGGCGTTGCGCTTTCTGCGGGTATTCAACGTATGGTGCGTAGTGATATTTCATCGAGTGGTGTGATGTTCTCTATTGATACCGAATCAGGCTTTGAAGATGTGGTCTTTGTTACTTCAAGCTACGGTTTAGGCGAAATGGTTGTGCAAGGGGCGGTAAACCCAGATGAGTTTTATGTCCATAAACCGACGTTAGCAGCAGGAAAGCCTGCCGTGGTGCGCCGCAATATCGGCAGTAAAGCCATTAAAATGATTTACGCTGATACGCAAGAGCACGGTAAACAAGTTGAGGTTGTTGATATTGAGCAAGCACAGTCAGATACCTTCTCACTGACAGACCAAGAAGTTGAAGAATTAGCCAAACAAGCGGTAGTGATTGAAAAACACTACGGTCGTGCCATGGATATTGAATGGGCTAAAGATGGTCTAGATGGCAAGCTTTATATTGTTCAAGCACGTCCAGAAACGGTAAAAAGCCGTGAAAATGCCAATGTGATGGAGCAGTTTCAATTACAAGCAACCGCTGATGTCATTTGTGAAGGGCGCTCAATTGGACATAAAATCGGTAGTGGTGAAGCAAAAGTTTTATCATCATTAGCTGAAATGGATAAAATTTTACCCGGTGACGTATTAGTAACAGATATGACGGATCCTGATTGGGAGCCTATCATGAAGCGTGCTTCGGCTATTGTCACTAATCGTGGTGGACGTACATGTCATGCCGCTATTATTGCCCGTGAAATGGGTATCCCTGCCGTCGTTGGTTGTGGTGATGCCACCAGTAAAATTTCTACAGGCGATGATGTTACTGTGTCATGCGCCGAAGGTGATACCGGCTTTATCTATCAAGGTAAGTTAGATTTTACGGTTACCACGTCTGAAGTGGCTTCAATGCCTGATTTACCATTAAAAATCATGATGAATGTAGGTAATCCAGACCGAGCATTTACTTTTGCTCGCTTACCACATGCTGGTATCGGCTTAGCGCGTCTTGAATTTATCATCAATAAGATGATCGGTGTTCATCCTAAGGCTTTGTTAAACTTTGATGAGCAATCAGCTGATTTACAAGATGAAATTCGTGACATTATTGCGGGTTATGAAAGCCCTGTAGAGTTTTATATTGCTAAACTCACCGAAGGTATTTCAACCTTGGCGGCGGCTTATTCGCCAGAGAAAGTTATTGTTCGTATGTCTGATTTCAAATCAAATGAATATGCCAATTTAGTCGGTGGTGAACATTTTGAGCCGGAAGAAGAAAACCCGATGATTGGTTATCGTGGCGCGTCGCGTTATATTTCAAAAGACTTTAGAGATTGTTTTGCCCTCGAATGTGAAGCGATTAAACGTGTGCGCAACGATATGGGCATGACGCATGTTGAGATTATGATCCCATTTGTTCGCACCCTTGGAGAAGCTGCCGCTGTTATCGATATTTTGGCTGAACATGGTTTAAAACGTGGTGAAAACGGCCTACGTATTATTATGATGTGCGAGCTGCCATCTAACGCTTTATTAGCCGACCAGTTTTTAGATTACTTTGATGGTTTTTCAATTGGCTCAAATGATTTAACGCAATTAACTTTAGGCTTAGATCGTGATTCTGGTTTAGTTGCTCACTTATTTGACGAACGTGACCCCGCAATTAAAATATTGTTAGAAATGGCTATAAAGGCGTGTAAAGCGCGCGGTAAATATGTTGGTATTTGTGGTCAAGGTCCGTCAGATCATGCAGATTTTGCCGCATGGTTAGTTGAGCAGGGCATAGAGAGCTTATCGCTTAATCCTGATACGGTATTGCCGACATGGTTATATTTAGCTGAGCAACATAATAAGAGCTAATACCGACCAGTACTAATTTAAAGCAGAATACAGGCCTAGGCGTTTTATCATCATGACGATATAAAATACCTAGGCTTTTTTAATTGCGTTGAATTTTTTTGTTTTTACGAAAATATATTTTAATAGCTGCGCAAACCCCTACATGACCTCAGCAGTTTCTAATTAATTAAGCTAGTAGCAAACGGTCGGTTTTTTTACACGCGCACGGCACGCTGAAACTCGCATCTTGGCGGTGTTTAGGTATATAATATTGCTCACATAATGTTGTTAAAGAATTCTTATCCATGTTACCTCGCTTAAGCCCAGAAGAGTTAGTTTCTCCTTTATATCAAGAGTTTGCCAAAATTTTGGCGACACAAAACTTCACCGGTGATATTAATTTCCAATATGGTGCGCGTTTAGCACATGCAACTGACAATAGTATTTATCAGCAACTACCACAATTAGTGCTGCATCCTCGTAGTAAGCAAGATATTCAAGTCGTTACGGCCTTAGGTAATGAGCAGCAATTTAATGCGATAAAGTTTAGTGCGCGTGGTGGTGGTACCGGTACTAATGGGCAAAGCTTAACACCGGGCATTGTTGTAGATTTATCAAAATATATGAATCGTATATTAGAGATAAACGTAGCTGAGAATTGGGTTCGAGTTGAAGCAGGGGTAATAAAGGATCAATTAAACGATTATTTAAAGCCGTATGGATTTTTCTTCTCACCTGATCTATCAACCAGTAATCGCGCTACGATTGGTGGTATGGTCAATACGGATGCTTCAGGCCAAGGCTCGTTAGTTTATGGTAAAACCTCTGATCATGTTTTAGCGCTTGAAAGCGTTTTGGCTAATGGTGAATTATTATCAACAAGCCCAATGCCAATGGCAGCGGCACAAGCGTTAGCAAAACAAACAACAACCCCTGCTAAATTAATGCAGCAAGTGCTCAGCTCTTGTCGAGACAACCGTGAACTTATTCTAGAAAAGTTCCCACGTTTAAATCGCTTTTTAACCGGTTATGATTTAGAAAATGTTTTTAACCATGATTTATCTGTTGTTGATTTAAGCCGAATTATAACCGGCTCTGAAGGTTCACTCGCCTTTGTTTGTGAAGCAAAATTGAACCTAACCCCAATTGCGAATGCCAAAACCTTAATCAATATCAAATACGATAGTTTTGATTCTGCATTGCGTCATTCTCCACGCTTAGTGCAAGCCAAAGCAACATCAGTGGAAACTATCGACAGCAAAGTGTTAAATTTGGCCAAGCAAGATATTGTTTGGCAACTAGTCAGTGACATGCTGCAAGACGTTGATGGCGCCATTATGGATGGCATCAATATGGTGGAATACAACGGAGATAGCGTTGAAAGTGTTGCAGAGCAAGTCGCAGCGTTATGTGCAGAGCTTGATAAAGATATTGCTAATAAAACCGGTGTTATAGGTTATCAAGTGACCTCTGATTTAGTGAGTATCGGCAAGTTGTACACGATGCGTAAAAAAGCGGTCGGTTTGCTGGGTAATACTAAAGGCAGTCAAAAGCCGTTAGCATTTGCCGAAGATACCGCCGTACCACCAGAAAATTTAGCTGATTTCATTGTAGAGTTCAGAAAACTACTTGACGGATATGGTTTACATTACGGCATGTTTGGTCATGTCGATGCAGGAGTTTTACACGTCCGGCCCGCGCTTGATATGTGCGATCCTGAGCAAGAAATTTTGCTAAGAAAAATTTCAGATAAGGTTGTTGCCTTAACGGCAAAATATGGCGGTTTAATGTGGGGTGAACACGGTAAAGGGTATCGCAGTGAATACGGTCCTGAATTTTTTGGTGATACCCTATTTACTGAATTAAGAAAGATCAAAGCGGTTTTTGATCCCCTTAATAAAATGAACCCAGGAAAAATATGTACCCCTTATCATTCTAATGAAAAACTGGTTTCTGTTGATGATAAAAAGCGTGGTTTCTACGATCGACAAATTTCTGTAACGGTAAAAAATTCCTTTAACTCTGCACTGGATTGTAACGGCAACGGTTTATGTTTTAATTACGATGTTAACAGCCCTATGTGCCCATCAAGTAAGGTTACGCGTGACCGACGACATTCCCCGAAAGGTAGAGCTGGTTTGATGCGCGAGTGGTTACGCTTGGTAGAGGCTAAAGGCGTTGATATTTTAGCTTTAGAGCAAAATATTCAGCACTGGTCGGTAAAAAGGTTGCTCGATAAAGTAAAAAATAGCTTTAATAGCTTGTCAAATAAGCAAGCTAAAGATGACTTTTCTCATGAAGTGATGGAAGCGATGCAAGGCTGCCTAGCTTGTAAAGCTTGTGCAAGTCAGTGCCCAATTAAGGTTGATGTACCAGATTTTAGAGCCCGCTTTATTAACTTGTATCACTCACGATATTTCAGACCGTTAAAAGATCACTTAGTGGCCAATGTTGAGTCGATGACACCTCTCATGGCAAAAGCGCCGAAAATAGTGAATAGTGTATTGTCGTCCAATATCTATGACAAATTATCACGAGCAAGTATTGGTTATGTAGACACCCCTTTACTCTCGATTCCGACCCTAGCGCAAAGAACCGCTACTCGTAAATTTGCCACATTTGATCTCGACAAACTTAAAACGCTCTCTAGTGACAAGCGTGCAAAGTCGCTGCTAATTGTGCAAGACCCGTTTACCTCGTTTTATGATGCCAAAGTGGTTGAAGACTTTATGTTGTTAGTCGTAAAACTAGGATTTGAACCGATACTGCTACCATTTAAGCCCAATGGTAAGCCGCAACACGTTAAAGGTTTTTTGGCTAAGTTTGCAAAAACCGCTAAATCCACCGCTGAGTTTTTAAATAAGATCAACAAACTCGATATAGCTATGGTGGGTTTAGATGCATCACTGGCGTTGTGTTACCGAGATGAATACAAGCAAACATTAGGGGAAGATCGTGGCGATTTTGATGTTAAGTTAGCGCATGAATGGCTTATAGCGATTATCGATAATAACAATATTGCCAGCACGACGAATGTTAGCAACAAGAGCAATAGTGTTGCTTACAAACTGTTTGCACACTGTACTGAAAAAACGGCGTTAGCGGGTAGCGAAGGGCAGTGGCAGCATATCTTTAAGCACTTTGGTTTGTCGTTATCGAGCGTAGCGGTAGGTTGTTGTGGGATGGCAGGCACTTACGGCCATGAAAAGGTTAATTTGGATAATTCTAAAGCCCTGTATCAAATGAGTTGGCACGATAAAGTATCGGCATTTGCAACAGAGCAAATATTGGTTACCGGCTATTCTTGTCGAAGCCAAATTAAACGCTTAGATAACAAAGTAACGCAACATCCAGTTCAAGCATTATTGAATGCGATATAGTTAACGCCTTACTATTAAAAAGTTGCGCTGAGATAATATTGTTAATAATAAAAAAGCACCTTAAGGTGCTTTTTTATTAGGTATATACCATCACTTAAGTCTCAGTGATGTTACTTACATTAAGCGTTTGCTTAAGCACCTTTAGCGATAATATTACGTGCCATTTCATCAGCAATAAAGCCTGTCGGCATGTTGTTTGACGCTGCAGTTTCAAATACAGTCATCAAGGTGTGATAAATGTTCTCTACCAGCTTGGTAGCGCTATCAGCACAATAAGGTTCTGGATAAATCTCTAAGGCAACGTTAATGATACCACCAGCGTTAATGACATAGTCTGGAGCATATAAAATGCCTTTTTCTAATAGCACTTTGTCATGTCGAGCTTCCGCTAATTGATTGTTTGCACAACCGGCAATGATAACCGCTTTCATTTGCGCGATGCTGTCGTCATTAATTGATGCGCCAAGGGCACAAGGCGAGAATACATCGACATCTTGATGATAAATTTCGTCTAGGCCAACAATTGTTGCGTTGAGTTCAGCTGCTGCTCTATCTAATGTATCTTGATTAATATCTGTGACTATTAACTCAGCACCGACAGCGTGTAACTTTTCGCAAAGTGAATAACCAACACTGCCAAGCCCTTGTACGGCAACTTTAATACCTGCCAGGTCATCTCTATTTAGCTTAAATTTAACCGCCGCTTTAATACCTAAAAACGTGCCTAAAGCGGTAAATGGACCCGGGTTACCACTTTTACCTTCGAGGCCTGAAACAAATTCAGTGCTTTGGTTTACGATTGCCATATCACCAGTTGTGATATTAACATCTTCGGCAGTGTAGTAACGGCCGTTCAAATTATTAACCGCTTTGCCAAACGCTTTAAATAAAACGTCTGATTTTAATTTCTTAGGATCGCCAATAATAACGCCCTTACCACCACCTAACTTTAACCCTGCCATTGCATTTTTATATGTCATGCCCTTTGATAAGCGTAAAACGTCTTTTAAAGCAGTTTCATCACTTGCATAATCCCAAAAACGACAACCACCGGCTGCCGGCCCTAAAGCAGTACTGTGTACTGCGATGATAGCTTTTAGTCCTGAAGCATCGTCACTGCAATAAACGACTTGCTCATGGTTATCAAAATCTACTAAATCAAAAACGGCCACTATCGTAATCTCCAATGATCTTATAAATAGCTCAATGTTAAATTTTTCTTGAACTAAGGTTGTAATAATTTGCTGCGCACAATACCATTTAGACAAATGCTTCGCTAGTGAAGCAATAAATAAATTTGAATTTTGCTGTGAATTAATTCATACAAACTTTCCATTGTTAACATCCCATTAGAATCATTAACAAAAAGACAATAAATATGACTGATAAAAAAGAAATGACAGAAGAGCAACAACAAGCTTGGATACGCGAACAATACTTAAAAGCAACGAAGTATCTCGCCGAGAAAGGTTTAGTTACTGAAAGTGTTGCAGACAAGGAAAGCCGATATTTAGTACCTTTAATGGCGGTGTGGAAAATTAATTTGTTTGATAAAACGAAAGTATGGGTGATCAGCGGTGACTTGCCGACCGATCATATCGTACTAGAGCAAGAGGAGCCGGCTCGAAATGTAATACGCCATTTTTCTTTTAAATGGCAATTACAAGCAGATAAGTTATTGCAAAGTGACAACCAAGAGCAAGTTAACTATGCGAATTTATTAATTAATAAAGCGGAAGGGCTTTACCAACTTTATGCAAAAGACGAACTTTGGTCATAAAGTTGCTTGAAAAGTAGAGTTTTTTTATTATTTAAGCTATTAAATTAATGGCTTAAATAATATTTAGCGGTGCTCACTTCACTGAGTAGACAGGACATTTTTTGTTTTGGCATGCCCGCTTCCATAAATACCGAACCTGAGTTATTAAAATTCAATTTTTTAAAATATTCCGTCGCCTCTAAAGGACTATAAATAAAAATTTCTTTTAAATTCATTTCCCGTGCTATTTTAAATAGCGCTTGGAGTATAACTTTATCTACTTGGTCTTTACGGCAATACTTCACCACCGCTATTCGGCTGATTTCGCCTGAAGAGAGAATGCGGCCTGTGCCAATGGGCTCTTGTGTTTTGTCATTGCAGGCCAAAACATGGCAGGCAAAGTGATCTTTTCGATCAAACTCAATGTTTTTTGGGATGCGCCATTCACAAACAAAAACTTGCTCCCTGACATTTTTAAGTAAGGGAGCTGCCTGCTCCCATTGGACTCTGCTGACCGTGTATGACATGCACTCTATTCTATATACCAGTAACCCTTATTTAAAACACTAGTTAACAATTGCGTGTTTTTCAAACAAGTATTGAAACTTTTTACCTGGTTCGTAGTCAAAGGCGTTTGCCCTGCCAGCAATTTAGCTAAAGATAAGGTTTGCTCATCTATATGAAAAATATCGCCATTTAGGAATAATGTTGTTTTTGATTCGTCAATAATGGCGGCTTTTAACCCTGAAACCGGCATGAATAATATTTCAGGCTCAGATAGTATATCCGCGAGTTTCTCTTCATCAATATCAGTAACCGGCATAAGTAATTCTAGCGCGTGGTGGCTTTGAGTGAGGTACTGACCGATAAATTGTTCAAACATTTCTGTATTGTCAAGCTGCTCTAACATAAATGCTTTCAACTGCTGTTGATCGTCTTTACTTATGAGTGTGCTAGCTGTTGTTACTTGTCTTGTAGCATCGCTAAAACGCTGTTCACCTAAGTTATTATCGATAAGTTTATCGGCAAAGCTCGACCATAACTCTTGGCTTGATGGTGCTTGAAAACCAACCGAAAAGTTAACTGAGTTCTCGATTGATACGCCATTATGTGGATGATTTGGCGGGATATACAGTAAATCTCCTGCTTCAGTAATTTCATCAATTAAAGGTTCAAATGCCGAGACCTGCTTTAGATCTGGGTGCGGGAGTAAGGTTGATAAGTTATTATTAGGTGCGCCAACTTGCCACCTTCTTTTTCCGCTACCTTGAATAATAAAAACATCGTATTGATCTAAATGCGCACCTACACCACCGTTAGGTGTTGAGAAGCTAACCATAACATCGTCAATACGCCAGCGAGGAATGAATGAAAAAGGCGTTAGTAAGTTGTTAGTGGGACCTGACCAGTTATTGACAGCCTGGACAAGTAAAGTCCAGTTTGATTCACCATATTGTGAGAAGTCTTCAAAAGGACCATGATCTACTTGCCAGTCGCCATGGTTATTATCACTCACAATACGGGACTCTATTTCAGTTTCCATTGCTAAACCAGCTAATTCATCAGCAGTAATAGTGTCTTCGAAGCCTTTAAAAGCTTGCTTAATAAGTAGTGGTTTTTTTTGCCAGTACTGTGCAAGAAATAATTCCGGCGTTAAATCGCCCCAATTTAATGTTGCTATATTCATCTGTTATGCCTTGTCGTGTGACAACTTGTCTGTTGTCGATACGACTAATAGTTGGTGATTAAAATTCGGCTAGCGCTTAGTGAAAAAGCAAAAAAGGGAGCCACTATGGATCCCTTTTTAATCATTATAAAGCTGAGCTGCTAGCCAATAACTAGTCTAGTTCATTAATGAATGATACCGCACGACCAATATAAGACGCTGGTGTCATTTCACAAAGTTGAGCTTTTGCTGCCTCAGGTAATTCTAACGTCATAATAAACTCACGCATTGAATCACCATCAACACGTTTGCCACGTGTCAGCTCTTTTAATTTTTCATAAGGCTTTTCGATACCATAGCGACGCATAACGGTTTGAATTGGCTCTGCAAGTACTTCCCAATTAGCGTCAAGCTCGGCGGCTAAGTTAGCTTCGTTAACTTGTAATTTGCTGATACCTTTGCGCGTTGCTTGATACGCTATCATTGCGTGAGCAAAACCAACACCTAGATTACGTAACACTGTAGAATCGGTAAGGTCACGTTGCCAGCGAGAAATAGGTAATTTTTGAGCTAAATGGGTAAATAAGGCATTAGCGATGCCTAAGTTACCTTCAGAGTTTTCAAAATCAATTGGGTTAACTTTATGTGGCATCGTTGAAGAGCCAATTTCGCCAGCAATGGTTTTTTGCTTAAAATGACCGAGTGCAATATAGCCCCAAACATCACGATCAAAATCGATTAAGATGGTATTGAAACGCGCGATGGCATCAAACAGCTCAGCAATATAATCATGTGGTTCAATTTGTGTGGTAAAGGCGTTGAAGCTTAACCCTAATGAGTTAACAAACTCATTAGCAAAGTTGTGCCAATCAACTTCAGGGTATGCCGATAAATGTGCATTGTAGTTACCGACAGCGCCATTGATTTTCCCTAGCATCTCAACTTGCGAGATTTGCTCACGTTGGCGTTTTAAACGTATGTAAACATTAGCCATTTCTTTACCAAGTGTGCTTGGAGAAGCCGGTTGACCATGGGTACGACACATCATAGGAATATTTTGGTATTCAATCGCTAAGGCTTTAATGTCGTTAAGAATGTCGTCAATCATTGGCATCAGAACATTGTCACGACAATCAGATAACATTAAGCCGTGTGACAGGTTATTAATATCTTCAGAGGTACAGGCAAAATGAATGAACTCGGTAATAGCATTCAATTCTGCATTATCTGCAATTTTTTCTTTTAGAAAGTATTCAACAGCTTTTACGTCATGATTAGTCGTTGCTTCAATGTCTTTAATTGCCTGAGCATCAGCTTCAGAAAAATCAGTAACAATAGCATCTAGTAGGGCATTAGCTTGCGCAGAAAACGCTGGAACTTCGTTAATTTCAGCAGTGGCAGCTAATTTTTGTAACCAACGTACTTCAACCGTGACACGGTATTTAATTAAGCCAAATTCACTGAAAATAGGGCGCAATGATTTAACTTTATTGCCATAACGACCGTCAACCGGCGATATTGCAGTTAATGCTGAAAGTTCCATAGTAATTTCCTGAAGTTATATTTAAATTTCTTTAAGTAATTGTTGGGCACACGCAACCATTTTTGTGCGTCCAAATAAAATATTTCTACGTTTACCGCCCACTTGACGCCATAACACGCTTGAACGAATACCGGCTAATAATAAAGCACGAATTTTATGCTGATTACCTTGCTGCTTAAGTAGCGCTGGTTCACCGGCCACTTGAATAGGCGTGCCTATTGGGCTAAGTAAGTCGCTATAAATGCTAGCTAAACTGGCAATAAGCGTTTCACTGCTAATGTCGTAGTGAGTGAGTTGACGTTGACTTTGCTCAATCCGATCACCTAATTGTGATAATTGATTTTTCTTACTGGCTAAACGACGCTCAAGACCTAGCAGGCTTACAACATAACGCGTTAGTTCTGGATCTTTTTGTTTTGTTTGATTGCCCAGTTGCTCGACTAAAACTTTCAAGCCAGACTTTAAATGTACAAGGTCATTACTATAAACGTCTAAAATGCTATCAGGTGACGTGACCATAATACTCTTTAGCATAACAGCAAGTTCGGTTTCTTCTACTGAGCCAGTGCGGGCAATTTTTTGTACTAAAATTGAAGCTTGGCAAACGGCTGCCAAGGTAATTGTTTGTTTTTCTAAGTTATTCATGAATACCTTATATTAACGAATAAGGGAGTTGATAATACCGCCACCCAGGCAAATACTATCTTGATAAAACACCACTGATTGTCCGGGTGTAACTGAGCTTTGCGGTTCAGTGAACATAACCAAATATTCACCATTCGCCATGGGTGACAAATTACATGCGACATCTTCTTGTCGGTAGCGGGTTTTTACCGTGCAGCTAATCGGCGCGCTAACGTCAACGCGGTCAACTAAATGTAATTGGTTGGCAATTAAGCCTTTTGAAAAGAGACGAGGGTGATCATGGCCTTGGCCAACAATAAGTACATTTCGTTGTAGATCTTTGTCGACCACATACCATGGTGCTTCACCGGCATTAGCAAGGCCACCAATGCGTAAACCTTTGCGTTGCCCTAAGGTGTGATACATTAAGCCATCATGTTCACCAATAGCCTCTCCCTCGGGAGTTTCTATTACACCTGGCTGGGCAGGCAGATATTTTCCAAGAAAGTCTTTGAACTTACGCTCACCAATAAAACAAATACCAGTACTATCTTTCTTATTATGGGTAATTAAATCAGCTTTTTCGGCAATGGCTCTAACGGCTGGTTTTTCAATATCACCAACAGGAAAAAGTGTTTTGCCTATTTGTTCATGACTTAAAGTATAAAGAAAATAGCTTTGATCTTTATTACTGTCTAAGCCACGGTGCATTTGCCATTTACCCTGGTTAAATTTACGTTGCACATAATGACCTGTAGCAATGTAATCAGCACCTAGGTCTTCACATGCAAACTCAAGAAAGGCTTTAAATTTAATTTCCTTATTACACATAATATCAGGATTAGGTGTTCTGCCAGCTTTGTACTCGGCAAGAAAATATTCAAAAACATTGTCCCAGTATTCAGTGGCAAAGTTGATGGTGTGGAGTTTAATGCCCAATTTTTCACAAACATTTTGCGCATCAGCCAAATCTTCAGCTGCAGCACAATACTCGTCGTTGTCATCTTCTTCCCAGTTTTTCATGAACAAACCTTCGACTTGATAGCCTTGTTCTTGTAGTAAATAAGCAGAAACAGATGAGTCAACACCACCAGACATACCAACAATTACTTTCGTATCTTGTGGTAATTTTTCGTTTGGCGCTATTGAGTTTAAATTAGCATGTTCGGTCGAGGTCATTACAACTACATTTCAATGGAAAAAGGTGCGAAATTATAGCATGGTCATTTAGTGTGATGATAGATTAAAGATTAGATTTTAGGTGACTTAAAGGGATTTTTTTCCCACTAAGGTAATCTTCGATACATTCTAATACCAATGGACTACGTAATTGTGCCGATTTTGCTTTTATTTCGGCTAACGTTAGCCAATGACAGGCAATTATCTCGTCGTCTTCAGGTCGAGTAGGCAATAGGTTATCTAATTTGATTACAAAGCAAAATCTTAAATAATAGAGATCTATCGACGCGCGATAATAATAGTAAATTCCACATAGGTATTCTGGCGATAGCGACAACCCTGTTTCCTCTTTTAGCTCTCGTTTGATGGCGCTAACTAAACTCTCGTCGCTTTCTAAATGTCCTGCAGGTTGGTTATAAACCGTATTACCATGTTCTAATTCTTCAACTAATAAAAATTTATCTTTATACATTACAACAGCAGCAACCGTTGTATTGGGCTTAAATTGTCCGCTGCCGTGCTGGTTAGCGATGGGTTTATCGTGATGTTTTATAATTTTAAGGTTTGGTGATTTCTTAGACATTAGTTAACCTTTTATAGTCACCATTATTGATACCATCTATGGTCCATTTACCGATACGATAACGAATAAGTCTCAGGGTTGGAAAGCCAATATGGGCGGTCATGCGTCTCACTTGCCTATTTCTTCCTTCTGAGATGGTGATTTCCAACCAGGAGGTGGGAATTGCCGCGCGTTCGCGAATAGGTGGAGTGCGTGGCCATATTTTCGGCTCATTAATAATGCTAACTTTCGCTGGTTTGGTCATGCCGTCTTTTAATTCCACACCTTGGCAAAGGGCTGTAATATCAGCATCAGTCGGTATTCCTTCAACTTGTGCCCAATAGGTTTTATCGGTTTTTTGGCTGGGGTTGGCTAATTTGTGTTGAAGTTTACCGTCGTTAGTTAAAAGCAGGAGTCCTTCACTATCGCGATCGAGGCGGCCGGCGGCGTAAATACCTTTTATATCGATGAAGTTTTTTAAGGTTTGCCGATTTTGATCATCGGTAAATTGGCTTAAAACATCAAAGGGTTTGTTAAAAAGCACCACTTCAGCTTTAAAGTCGACTGGTCGTACCTTTGGCTGTTTTTGCCTATTTTTGTTCGCAAACCTATGATTTTGCTTAATTGTCACTAATTTTTACCTTGCGAGATCTGAGTCAGTATTAATTCATCTATTTTAATACGCTTTGAATTCCGATACTATGCGCGCGAAAAATATTTTTTATCGATAAAATGAATAGCTATTCAAATTGAATGATTATTCATTTTATCGATTAATGGCAAATCAGCAAAGGATTTTAAATGACCACAGATACATCAAAAATTATTTATACTATTACCGATGAAGCACCAGCTTTAGCAACGCATTCTTTTTTACCTATCGTTAAAGCGTTCACAGCTTCTTCTGCTATTACCGTTGAAACACGCGATATTTCATTGGCTGGTCGAATCATCGCTAATTTCCCGAAATACTTAACTGCAGAACAAAGAATGGATGATGCTTTGGCTGAGTTAGGCGAATTAGCTAAAACACCAGAAGCTAATATCATTAAATTACCTAATATTTCTGCGTCTATTCCGCAGTTACAAGCGGTAATTAAAGAGCTTCAAGCTAAAGGTTATAACTTACCTGATTTTCCAGAAGAACCACAAAACGAAGCAGAAGAGTCAATTAAACTGACTTATGCAAAGGTTTTAGGCTCAGCGGTAAATCCAGTATTACGTGAAGGTAACTCAGATCGTCGTGCACCAGGTTCTGTTAAGCAATATGCACGTAACAACCCACATTCAATGGGGGCTTGGTCTCCAACCACGAAATCGCACGTTGCACATATGCAATCAGGTGATTTTTACGGTAGTGAGAAATCAGTCACTATTAACGGCGCAACCAATGTTAAAATTGAACACGTTGCTAAAAACGGCGATGTTACGTTATTAAAAGAACACTTAGCCTTACTAGACCAAGAAATTATTGATGCGTCTTTAATGAGTAAAAAAGCACTGGTTGAATTTTTTACTGCTGAAACGGAAAAAGCTAAAGCTGAAAATGTTTTATTATCGTTGCACCTTAAAGCAACCATGATGAAAGTATCTGATCCCATTATGTTTGGTCATGCCGTTAAAGTATTTTACCAAGATGTGTTTGCTAAGCACGGTACTACATTTGATCAACTTGGCGTTGATGCGGATAACGGTATTGGTGATGTTTACGCTAAAATTGGTCGTTTATCAGCTGAGAAAAGAGCTGAAATTGAAGCGGATATTCAAGCAGTATATGCAACACGCCCTGAATTAGCTATGGTTGATTCTGATAAAGGTATTACCAATTTACATGTACCTAGTGATGTTATTATCGATGCATCAATGCCAGCGGCATTACGTGCTTCAGGTATGATGTGGGCACCAGATGGCACACAAAAAGAAACTAAGTTTATGATCCCTGATCGCAACTACGCAGGTGTATTTTCTGCCGTTGTAGATTTTTGTCGTGAAAATGGTGCATTTAACCCAACAACAATGGGCACAGTACCCAATGTTGGTTTGATGGCGCAAAAAGCAGAAGAATACGGTTCACATGACAAAACTTTCACCATGAAGAGTGAAGGTACAATGCGCGTTGTTAATGACAATGGCGAAACGTTAATTGAACATGTGGTTGCTGAAGGTGATATTTGGAGAATGTGTCAAGCAAAAGACGCTCCAATTCAAGACTGGGTTAAATTAGCAGTAACACGTGCTAAAGCGAGCAATACACCAGCAGTATTCTGGTTAGACGAAAATCGCGGCCATGACGCAGAAATGATCAAGAAAGTTAACACTTATCTTGCTGACCATGACACCACAGGTCTAGATATTAAAATTATGGCGCCGGTTGAAGCTTGCGAATTTACCTTGGCTCGCGTTGCTAAAGGTGAAGACACTATTTCAGTAACAGGTAACGTTTTACGTGATTACTTAACTGATTTATTCCCAATTTTAGAATTGGGTACCAGTGCAAAAATGCTGTCAATTGTGCCGTTAATGAATGGTGGTGGTTTATTTGAAACAGGCGCTGGTGGTTCAGCACCTAAGCATGTGCAACAATTCGAAAAAGAAAACCACTTACGTTGGGATTCTTTAGGAGAGTTTCTTGCCTTAGCCGCTTCACTTGAGCACCTAAGTGTTAATACTGGGAATGCGAAAGCACAAGTTTTAGCTGATACGTTAGACCAAGCAACGGCCAAGTTCTTACAAGAGAATAAATCACCGTCACGTCGCGTGGGTGAATTAGATAACCGTGGTTCTCACTTTTATCTAGCAATGTACTGGGCACAAGCACTTGCAGAGCAAACTAACGATGAAAGCTTAAAATCAAGCTTTGTTGCTGTTGCTCAAGCACTGACGAAGCAAGAAGCAAAAATTGTTGAAGAGTTAAATGCAGCTCAAGGGCCTAGCATGCACATTAACGGCTATTATTTTGCTGATGCAGATTTAGCCGCTAAAGCGATGCGTCCAAGTGAAACATTGAACACGATTCTATCTAGTTTGTTATAATTTAACGCTAGGTCAATAAAGCTAGGCGAAAGCCTAGCTTTTTTTTGCTTAAAATATAGTGCTATAACTAAATAATCAGCTATGAAGCTGAAAGTATTTGAAATTTTTTCCATAAAAATTTGCAAATAATTAAAACACGCGTTTTAATTATTCATAGTAGTGATATTGATTATCACCATTTCAGTATTAGTGTCTTTGCTCTTTTTCATTTAGTTTAAATGTTAAAGAAACTAGCAAACGGCTATTTTCATTAGTAAATTTGGAGACTTCATATGCCGGACCATGTAATCATTCCTAGTGCAGGCGACAAAATCACCTCTGTTGATGGTATTCTAAAGGTACCAAACAACCCTATTATTCCTTTTATTGAAGGTGATGGTATCGGTGTTGACGTTACACCGCCAATGATGAAGGTAGTTGATGCTGCTGTTGCTAAAGCTTACGGTAGTGAAAAAAGAATTCACTGGATGGAAGTCTATGCCGGCGAAAAAGCAACACAAATATACGACTCAGAAACTTGGCTACCCGATGAAACTCTCGCCATGTTTCAAAAGTATAAAGTGGGTATTAAAGGGCCTTTAACTACACCTGTCGGTGGCGGTATGCGTTCGTTGAACGTTGCCTTACGTCAAATACTTGATTTGTATGTATGCCAACGCCCAGTGCAATGGTTTACGGGCGTGCCAAGCCCTGTAAAAAAACCCAGTGAAGTAGATATGGTTATATTTCGAGAGAATTCTGAAGATATATACGCAGGTATCGAATATCAGGCAGGTACAGATCAAGCTAAGAAAATGATCAAATTTCTAACTGAGGAAATGGGTGTGACAAAAATTCGTTTCCAGGAAAATTGCGGTATTGGTATCAAACCGGTTTCTAAAGAAGGTACGCAACGACTTGTGCGACAAGCCATTCAATATGCAATCGATAATGATAGAGAATCAGTGACTTTAGTACATAAAGGCAACATTATGAAGTTTACTGAGGGTGCATTTAAAGATTGGGGATATGAATTAGCACGAGAAGAGTTTGGTGCAGACTTACTTAATGGCGGTCCATGGTGTAGTTTAACAAACCCTAAAACGGGTAAAGAAATTATTATTAAAGATGTTATTGCTGATGCGATGTTGCAACAAATATTATTACGTCCAGCAGAGTATAGTGTTATTGCGACTTTAAATCTTAATGGTGATTACTTGTCGGATGCATTAGCGGCACAAGTAGGCGGTATTGGTATTGCTCCGGGGGCAAACTTAAATGATGATGTTGCTATTTTTGAAGCAACACATGGCACTGCGCCGAAGTATGCGGGGCTAAATAAAGTTAATCCAGGTTCAGTTATTTTATCTGCTGAAATGATGTTACGACATATGGGGTGGACAGAAGCTGCGGATTTACTTTTAAAAGGTATGTCTGGCGCGATAAATGCTAAAACAGTGACTTATGACTTTGAACGCTTAATGGATGACGCGACCCTAGTGACTTGTTCTGAATTTGGTGATTGTATCATTGACCATATGTAAGGTTGATTACGAAATCCTAATGTTCAAGCGCTGAACATAAAAAACACAGCAATATGGCTGTGTTTTTTGTTTTAAGCGAATCATAATTTTTATATTAATTATCTGATTCTAACTCTGACGGTGTAATACTCGCAGCGTGGTGACCTTTTGGCCCCGCGTTTAATTCGTAGTTTACATCCTGACCCGCTTTTAATGTACGGTATCCTTCCATTTGAATCGTTGAATAATGAGCAAAAATATCTTCACCACCATCCTCTGGACGTATAAAACCAAACCCTTTTGCATTATTAAACCATTTAACTGTACCGTGAGCCATACTTCAACATCCTTCTAAATTCATCGGTAATTAGGTATGCTTTCCTTAAAGCATTATATATTCATTGAAAGTGGACAAAAAATAGCCACCAAAGTAAATCGTAGATAATAAATAGAAATAGTCAAGCCCAACGTTAACTATTTTGATTTTTTTAGTTATTATTTTTATTAAATCTTAAAGCAAAAATTTAACTGACAGACTAATATAGAATTATGAGTAAATGGAAAGAGTTAATAGATGACCAAAGTGTTCTCGATGACGAGGTTATTGAACAATTTCAGAAGCCCCCTATGTATAATGTGGTGTTGTTAAATGATGACTATACTCCAATGGACTTTGTCATTGATGTATTGTGCAAGTTTTTTAACATGAATTCAGAGCAAGCGACAGATATTATGTTAGCGATTCATTATAAAGGGAAAGGGCGTTGTGGTACCTTTACTGCGGAAGTGGCAGAAACTAAAGTTGATCAGGTGTTGAATTACGCAACAAGCAATGAACATCCGCTTAAATGTACAATGGAAAAAGCGTAATAACGCAGATTTAAATTGGAGTAACCTATGCTAAATAAAGATTTAGAAGTATCGTTAAATATGGCTTTTCGTCAGGCTAAAGAGTCGCGCCATGAATTTATGACGGTTGAACATTTATTGTTGGCGTTGTTAGACAATCCATCTTCTATCGAAGCCTTAAATGCTTGTGGCGCAGACATGGCGAATTTAAAAAAAGAACTATTAGCTTTTATTGCTGATACCACACCCGTTATTCCTTCCGGTGAGGAAGAAAGAGAAACTCAGCCAACATTGGGTTTTCAACGTGTATTGCAGCGCGCGGTTTTTCATGTGCAATCTTCCGGTAAAAGTGAAGTTAATGGTGCCAATGTTTTAGTGGCAATATTTAGTGAACAAGAATCTCAAGCAGCATATTTTTTAAAGAAATCTGATATTAGCCGCTTAGATATTGTTAATTATATTTCTCATGGTATCGCAAAAATTGATCAAGAAAGCAGTACCAACGAAGAACAAGTTGCGACTGGAGAAGAAGAACCCCGTACGATAGATAATTTTTCAACTAATCTTAATGAAGAAGCATTGAAAGGTAATATCGACCCGCTTATTGGCCGTGATAGTGAACTCGAACGTACATTACAAGTATTGAGTCGTCGCCGAAAAAACAATCCTTTATATGTCGGTGAAGCGGGTGTAGGTAAAACGGCGATAGCAGAAGGCTTAGCAAATTTATTAATCTCAGATAAGGCGCCTGAATTTTTAGCTGATGCAACTATTTACTCATTAGATATGGGTGCATTGTTAGCAGGTACTAAATATCGGGGTGATTTTGAAAAACGCTTTAAAGCCCTGTTAAAAGAGTTAGAACAGGACGGTAATGCCATTTTGTTTATAGATGAAATTCATACGATCATTGGTGCAGGAGCTGCCTCTGGTGGCATGCTAGACGCATCTAATTTGATCAAACCTTTACTCTCTTCAGGAAAACTCCGTTGTATCGGTTCAACGACCTACCAAGAGTACCAAAGTATTTTTGAGAAAGATCGAGCATTAGCCCGTCGTTTCCAAAAAATTGATGTCGTTGAACCCAGTGTTGATGACACGACAAAAATTCTACATGGCTTGAAAGAAAAATATGAAGCGCATCACGGAGTTCGTTATTCTAATAAAGCCTTAAGAGCTGCTGCGCAACTTTCCGCGAAATATATTAACGAGCGTTTTTTACCTGATAAAGCCATTGACGTTATTGATGAGGCGGGTGCAAGACAACAGTTGATTGCCGCTGATAAACGCAAGAAAATCATTAGTAATACTGACATTGAAAACATCGTTGCTAAAATGGCGCGTATTCCTAAAAAATCAGTATCGTCAACGGAAGTTGATAGCTTAAAAACTCTTGATCGTAATTTAAAGCTCGTGGTGTTTGGCCAAGATCATGCTATTGATGAGTTAACATCGGTGATTCGCCTATCACGCGCTGGCTTGGGTAATGAACACAAGCCAATTGGTTCATTTATCTTTGCAGGGCCAACAGGGGTGGGCAAGACAGAAGTTACCCAACAGTTAGCTAAAGTACTCGGCGTTGAGTTACTTCGTTATGACATGTCGGAATACATGGAGAAGCATGCGGTAAGTCGACTTATTGGCGCACCTCCGGGTTATGTTGGTTATGAGCAGGGCGGTTTACTCACCGATGCTGTGATTAAAAACCCTCACGCGGTGGTTTTACTCGATGAAATAGAAAAAGCCCATGAAGATGTTTACAACATTCTGCTTCAAGTTATGGACCACGGTACGTTAACAGACAACAATGGCCGTAAAGCAGACTTTAGAAACATCATTTTAGTCTTAACGACTAACGCTGGTGTTGCGCACACCGTTAAGCAATCTATCGGCTTTAAACAACAAGACAATAGTCTTGATGCGATGGACGAAATAAATAAAGTATTCTCTCCTGAATTTAGAAACCGTTTAGATAATATTGTCTGGTTTAATCATTTAGGGGATGAAGTTATTCAACAAGTGGTGGATAAGTTTATTGTTGAACTGCAAGTTCAATTGGATGAGAAAGGTGTTTCACTCGAGGTAACGAAAGATGCGAAAAGGTGGATGGCTACTAACGGTTACGATAAGTCGATGGGAGCGCGTCCTATGGCAAGGCTGATTCAAGAGCAATTGAAAAAACCTTTGGCTAATGAACTACTCTTTGGTGAATTAACTCACGGTGGCGTAGCTAAAGTTGCTGTTAAGAAAGATAAATTAGTGATTAATTATGAATCGAAGAAAGAACTCGTGACCCACTAATTTATTGCATTTTTCAGATAATAAAAAAAACCGAGCCAAAGCTCGGTTTTTTGTTTTATTAAATGACATTACTTTTATGACCATTAACTAAATTTTGGTTAAAAAAAAGCGCTTTATTAACTGCATTATTAAAGCGCTTTTAAAACTGAATTAATTTTTATCTAGCACGGAAGATAATACGGCCTTTAGATAAGTCATATGGTGTTAATTCAACCGTGACTTTATCGCCAGTTAAAATACGAATGTAATTTTTGCGCATTTTCCCAGAAATATGAGCGGTTACAACGTGACCATTTTCCAATTCAACACGGAACATAGTATTTGGCAAGGTATCTAAAACTGTACCTTGCATTTCAATATTTTCTTCTTTCGCCATTGGGCGCCAAACCTCTAAATTAGTGCGTAAATAAAAAGCTGCGCAGATAATGCCGAATTGCGGCACTAATGTAAAGCTATAGTGTTATTTATTTACGGTTTGCCATTGATTTTCGACTAAAATCTGATGTGGATTGTAACGGTTTTTATAATTCATTTTGTTACATTCTTCAATTTGATAGCCAAGGTAGAGGTAACGACATTTCAGTTGTTGAGTAATTTCAATTTGTTTTAAAATAGAAAAAACACCTAGGCCGTATTGTCGATAATCTGGATGATAAAAAGTATAAACAGCCGATAAGCCGTCAGGGATTTTATCGGTGATAGCAACACTTATTAATGTCTCATCGTGCCATATTTCAATGAAGCACTGTTCAGTAATATCATTATCAGTAAAGCTTTGAAACTGTTCTTGTGTCGCGGGGAACATACTACCATCACTATGTATAGTATTAATATAACGCTCATAGAGCGGGTAATAGCATTTTTTGACGTTCTCACTCAAGATGACATTAAACGACTGATTGCGTTTTAGAGAACGAATCTGGCTCTTTGAGGGCATAAAATCGTGCACTAACACACGTAACGATTGACATGCTTGGCAGCCAATGCAATGAGGACGGTATATATCGTTGCCACTGCGTCTAAAACCTTGCTGCATTAACCAGCCATAATGTTCACTATTATGTAAGTTGCTCTCAATTGCCACTAACAAGCGTTCTTCTTGCCCTGGTAAGTAATTACACGGGAACGGTTTAGTCACACCTAACTTGTAGTTTAAATTCATGAATGGTTACCTTTAACCTTAACTTTATCTTCAATGGTTAATCATAAAGCCAAATAACATAATAGCGTTATTCTAATCACGTTACTTTTATTTGATGGTAAATTAATTATCATATTAGTTTTCGTGGCGTGTTTTTCTTTAATCAAGGCTATTGAATATGATTAGTGTTACTGATTGTGAAAAGTTAGTGAATAGGTTTGATAAAGCGCGCATATCTTGAAGTAGGCTTTTGAATATTATCATAACGCTATGAGGTAAGATGAATTATTATAGCGACTACTTTATAGCCATTGTCGCTAGTTATACTAATAGTCAGATTAGATTGTTGTTAATTTACATTCTAAAATTATTGCGATGCAACGTTATTCGCTGCTTTTAATGTTAAATAGGCTTGTTCAAACGAGCCTAGTAGATAATATGTTTCCGCGAGTATGTGCATTAGCTCTACTTGATCGAGCTGCATATTATAAGATTTTGCAAATGAAATGGTTTCTAAAAGTAGCGTTTTACATGCTTGTAATTCATTATTTTTACATAATATATTAGCCATATTCTTACGAACATGAATTTTTACCCGTTCTGAAGTACTAGCGTCAGCGGCAATGATAGCGTCATTTAAATATTTTTTCGCTAATTCATACTTACCTAAGTTATTTTGAAATTCAGATAGTCTAGATAACGAAAATGCCTGATTAAGTTTATTTTTGCTTTCTAAAGCCCAATGATAAGATTGCAGCATTAATTGGCTCGCTTGTTTCCAGTCTTCAATTTCTTGGTATATGCGACCAAGGTTATAATAACTAATTGATAAAAAATGAGAGCTGTTGCTTTCTCTATAAATATCTATAGCTAGATGTTGATAGTTTTTTGCTAACTCAATATGACCTAGCCTAGCATTAACAGTGCTAAAGCGTTCAAGTATGATTGCTTTATCAAAATTATTTGGGAGTAAATCAAGATACTTAATAGCAAGGTTTAAATCTGTGTTAGCTTTATTATTATCACCAATCATGTAGGAAGCATAAGCTCTTTCTACTAACGCGGATACCCTATAATTTGATAAGTTTGACCGCTCCGCCTTAAGAACTGCCATATTGGCTGTGGCAAAAAACTCTTTAAATTGCCCGCGTTGAAAATATCCTCTTGATTGACTAATGAGTACTCTAGTATCCCAGGGCTCAGTTAATAATCCTGAGGCTAGCGCCAATTTGGAGTATTTAAGAATATATTCAGGTTGGTCAATAAAGTAAGCAATGTCAGATTGCATCACCATAAGTCTTGTTTTTAGAACCAACGACAATTCATTATCTGCTACTAATGCTTCAATTCGGTAGAATACTTCTTCAGGATTTTTGATTATTTGATTATTTGATTATTTGATTATTGAGGTTTTGCTCTAGATTGGATGTGTTGAAAGCGAATGTTAAGTTAGCGTAAAAAGCAACAACAAATATACATAGTCCAAAAGATGTTTTTTTCACGTATTCTGCCTTTTTTAATTATTTTTCATATGATTGTCTTACTTATTCTAAAACTTATATCAAACTTATGCCCCTAATCAATGTTAAATATGTAAGTTATTGTCGTTGATCTCATTATTCTAACATGAATCGATAGAAAGGGACGTACTCAGCAGACCACGATTTAACGAGATAGCACTTTAAATCAAATTTGAAGTAATAGGGAAGCTAGCGCGTAATTTTACCAATCATGGCAAGGTTAATAATTGAGGCTGCCAAAATCCTTCAGGAGGAATGATATTTTTTGCCGTCGATTGTTGAGTGATAAAATCTTCTCTGCTTATTTCAATGCAGCCCATGGACGCTAAAAACGGATTCAACATTTGGCAATCAATAAGTTCAACATCTATTGATTTAAGCAATCTAGCTAGATACACCAAAGCGACTTTTGACGCGTTGCTTTGTTGGTAAAACATTGACTCACCTGAAAAATATCCGTTCACCGCCACACCGTATAAACCGCCAACGAGTTTGTCATCTTGCCATACTTCAATTGAGTGTGCTTGGCCTTGCTGATGTAGCTTTTTATAAGCGGCGAGCATAGGGTCGACAATCCAAGTTTCCTCGCGACGAAAGGGCGCATCAGCACACTGCTCAATCACTTGCTCGAAACTTTTATTAAGTGTAACGGTGAACGTTTCGCGTTTGAGTACTTTATGTAAGGTTTTGTTAATTTTAAGCTCGGAAATATTGATGATCGCACGTGGATCTGGGCTCCACCACATGACGGGTTCACCATCGCTAAACCAAGGGAATATACCGAGTTGATAGGCTTGAATTATTCGTCGAGCTGATAAATCGTCACCAAATGCGAGCAAACCATTGGGCTCTGCTAATGCGCTAGATAATTCAGGGAAAGTCGAGCTATTCGAAGATAACCAAGGAATAGCTCGGGTCATTGACTAGTGACTGCCTTTTGCGTCTAGGTAACGCTCAGCATCTAGGGCTGCCATACAACCAGCGCCGGCAGACGTGATTGCTTGACGGTAGATATGATCAGCGACATCACCGGCAGCGTAAATCCCTTCAATACTGGTTTGAGTCGCATTGCCATTTGTACCACTTTGAATGGTTAAATAGCCATCTTTCATGTCTAATTGGTCTTTAAATATATCGGTATTGGGTTTATGACCAATCGCGATAAATACACCCATCACATCAAATTCTTCTGTAGCATCAGAATTCATGTCTTTAATGCGAACACCCGTTACACCCATATTGTCGCCAAGCACTTCATCCAAGGTACGATCTAGATGCAAAACAATATTCCCGTTCGCCACCTTGTCCATTAAACGCTTAGTTAAAATCTTTTCTGAGCGGAAAGTATCACGACGATGAATTAAGTGAACTTCAGAGGCAATGTTCGATAAATACAAGGCTTCTTCTACCGCCGTATTACCACCACCTACAACGGCGACTTTTTGATTTTTATAGAAAAACCCATCACATGTCGCACAAGCAGAAACACCTTTACCCATAAAGGCTTCTTCAGAAGGTAGGCCCAAGTATTGCGCTGAAGCGCCAGTACAAATAATAAGTGCATCACAGGTATAAACACCGGAGTCGCCTTTTAATTTGTATGGTTTTTCACTAAAATCAACTTCATTGATATGGTCGAATATAATTTCAGTTTCAAACTTTTCAGCATGCTTTTGCATGCGATCCATTAATGCTGGGCCGGTTAAGTCATCGGCATCGCCTGGCCAGTTTTCTACTTCAGTGGTTGTGGTTAATTGACCACCTTGTTGCAAACCTGTGATCATCACAGGCTTTAAGTTTGCTCGTGCTGCATACACAGCTGCAGTATAGCCTGCAGGGCCTGAACCTAAAATGAGTAACGGGCAATGTCTTGCTTCGCTCATGAACTACTCCAAAAAATAAATACGTTAATGTCTTAATAGTTGGGATTCTAAGTGATTATCTCAAGAGAGCAACAAAGAAATAATTATAAATAATAACTAATTGTATAAAACTGCAAGCTTAATTTTACAAATGAAGCCTTCAGCGTTCTTTTAATAATGGGCTTAAAAAAATACAATCGCAGAATAATGGACCTTTATAGCGCGTGAATTCGGTAACCATAAAATTTCCGAACGTCATACTTATGGTGCTAACGACCAGGCTAATCATTCTGGTGCAATTTTAGCGCAAAAAAAAGCCGCTATTTTATTAGCGGCCTTTAGGTATCTAAAAGTGCTTATAAAGTTGCAATAGCATCTTCTGGTGCCACATACTCATAACCCAGTACATCAGCAACAGGTTTATAAGTAATTTTTCCACCTAAAACGTTTAAGCCAGCCATTAAGTGTGCATCGTCAAGCATTGCTTGTTTAGCGCCCTTGTTCGCTAAAGTAACGGTGAATGGCATAGTTGCATTGGTTAATGCCATCGTTGATGTTCTTGCAACACCGCCTGGCATATTTGCGACACAGTAATGCACAACACCGTCAACCACATATGTAGGATCTTGGTGTGTGGTAGCTTTAGATGTTTCAAAACAACCGCCTTGGTCAATAGCAACATCAACGATAACAGCGCCTTTCTTCATCATTTTAATATGCTCTGCTGTCACTAACTTTGGAGCAGCGGCACCAGGAATTAATACCGCGCCGATAACTAAATCCGCTTCGACAATTAATTGATCCATTGCATCAGCAGTTGAATAAACCGTTTTTAAGCGACCATCAAACTCGGTATCCAATTGACGAAGGCGAGGTAAAGAACGATCCAAAATAGTAACGTCTGCGCCCATACCTACAGCCATGCGAGCTGCTTGAGTACCAACAACACCACCACCAATAATAAGTACTTTAGCTGGCGCAACACCCGGCACGCCACCTAATAATGCACCTAAACCACCTTGTGCTTTCTCTAATGCATGAGCACCGGCTTGAATCGACATACGACCCGCAACTTCAGACATAGGGGCAAGTAGTGGTAGGCCGCCACCATTTTGAGTAACGGTTTCATATGCAATACAAGTAGCACCAGAAGCAACAAGTAACTCAGTTTGCTTTGGATCTGGGGCTAAATGTAAATAGGTAAATAGTACTTGGCCAGGGCGAAGCATTTTACATTCGATAGCTTGTGGCTCTTTTACTTTAATGATCATATCAGCAGTAGCAAAAATCTCGGCTGCTGAATCAATAATTTTTGCACCGGCTGCGAGGTATTGTTCATTCTCAAAGCCGATTGCTGCACCACCATTATTTTCAACGATAACGTCATGACCATGAACAGTTAATTCTTTAACGCCTGCTGGAGTTAAGCCAATACGGTATTCGTGGTTTTTTATTTCTTTAGGTACACCAATAATCATAGTTATATCTCTCTTATAAAATATGCGACTAGTATAGTTACTTCTGGGCGGATTAACCTGTCGTTATTTCCATTAACTTAGGATATAATCCTGTAAAGCAATTGTTTTTTAGTGAATTATATATGAGATCTGCCGCAGTTAAAAAAATAGATCGGATTGATAAAAACATTTTAGTTGAACTACAAAAAAATGGTCGCTTATCGAATATTGAACTCTCAAAACGGGTCGGTTTAAGTGCAACACCGTGTTTAGAACGAGTGAAACGTTTAGAAAATGATAACTTTATTACCGGTTACCAAGCGATTTTAAATCCACATAAATTAGAAGCTGCTTTGTTAGTTATTGTTGAAATTACCTTAACTAAAACTAGCCCTGATGTTTTTGATGACTTCTCTAAAGCCGTACATGAACTGGATGTGATACAAGAGTGTCATTTGGTTTCAGGTGATTTTGATTTTCTATTAAAAACCCGAGTTGCTGACATGGCGGCCTATCGTGAACTGCTTGGTAATACTTTATTGCGCTTGCCTGCGGTTAGTGAAAGTAGAACCTATGTGGTGATGGAAGAGGTTAAATCATCTAATCTACTGGCAATAAAGCGCTAAAAGATTTAATTCGCCGCTAATGTTTGGTACTTTAGCAACATTATATTGATAATTTTCTCAAGAGTGTGCATTTGTCTTCTCCGTCTCCTAAGTTAAATGGCGTTCAACGTCTTCTCGAAGCAGGGCTTTTAGTGTCCTGCGTTTTCGCCATGTTTATTATGATAGCACTTTTTAGTTTTGATCCCGCTGACCCGGGTTGGTCACAAACTGGCTATCAAACCCCTGTGCGTAATATGGGCGGAGCCGTCGGAGCATACCTGTCAGATTTATTGCTAAACTTATTTGGTTTAGTTGCTTATAGCTTGCCGTTCGTTATCGCTATTACCGGTTGGTTATTGTTTCAAAAATATCATCAATTAATTCGCCTTGATTACCTAACGCTTGGCTTAAAGTTTATCGGTTTTATTTTGTTTTATATTGGTATTACTTCTATCGCCAGTATGAACTTTGATGATGTATTTTATTTTTCCGCTGGCGGAATTTTAGGTGACGTATTAAGTAACTCTTTATTACCCTATTTTTCTTTTGTCGGTAGCACCTTATTATTTGTCACTTTTTGTGGTTCAGGCTTTGTTTTGTTAACCGGCGTATCATTGATTAATGCCATAGACAGGGTAGGGGAGTACGCCATTCGAGTGATTGAATATCTATTAACTGTGCCAACATTAATCAAACATCATTTAGGTACAAGGCCAGAAAACGCCAGTGTTACATCTACAGCTAAAAATACTGAGCAAACATTAGCAAGCGTAACTATTGAAGCTAATACCACCAGTGATGAAGATAAGAGTATTCCTGAACACTATATAGCATTTGAAAAAGAACCTGATGAGGTCAAACAAGCGTTAGAAACTATCAGTGATATTGAACACGAAAGTATCTTTGCGAAAAGTGTTGATGACAGTGCTTATAATACTCGTGAACAAGAGCCCTATGTTGATATCGACGAATTAATGGGTGAGCCACTGGCAATGAATGTTCAAGAGCATGTCAGTGATGATGAAATAGCGGCAGCATTTGAACCTGTAGAAAAAATAACGGTTGAAGAGCCAACAACATTACATGATAAAATTTACCAGCAACTCGATAATGATAAACCGGTTGAGCCAAATTATAGTGATATGCCATCATTAGATTTATTAGACCGTCCAGACCGTGCCAAACACCCGATTGATCAAGAACAACTCGACCGAGTTTCACGCTTAGTGGAAGCGAAATTGCTTGAATTTGGTATTAAGGCTGAAGTGGTTGGTGTTTTCCCAGGCCCAGTGATCACCCGCTTTGAACTTAATTTAGCACCCGGTGTTAAAGCCAGTAAAATTACTAACTTATCGAAAGATTTAGCCCGTTCGCTATCAGCAAAAAGTGTTCGCGTTGTTGAGGTCATCGAAGGTAAGTCTGTTATCGGTATCGAATTACCGAATAAACACCGTGAAACCGTATTCTTTGCTGACGTTATTTCTTGCGATAAGTTTGCTAATTCTAAATCTAATTTAGCCATGGCAATCGGTAGCGATATATCCGGTGAACCGGTCATTGCTGATCTGGCTAAAATGCCTCACTTATTAGTTGCAGGTACCACCGGCTCAGGTAAATCAGTTGCGGTTAATACCATGATTGTCAGTATTTTATATAAATCTTCGCCAGAAGATGTCCGTATGATCATGATAGATCCCAAGCAAGTAGAGTTATCGGTTTACGATGGTATTCCACATTTATTATCGGAGGTCGTTACTGACATGAAAGAGGCGGCAAATGCGCTGCGTTGGTGTGTTGGAGAAATGGAGCGACGTTATCAATTAATGTCAAAACTGGGCGTGAGAAACCTCAAAGGTTATAACGACAAAGTTGCTAAGGCAATAGCGGTCGGCGAGCCATTAATAGACCCTTTATGGCAACCCAGTGATGCTTTTACTCAAACACCGCCTTTGTTAACAAAACTGCCGTCAATTGTCATTATTGTTGATGAATTTGCTGACATGATGATGATTGTTGGTAAGAAGGTTGAAGAACTTATTGCCCGTATCGCACAAAAAGCACGTGCAGCCGGTATTCACTTAATTTTAGCCACGCAACGTCCATCTGCCGATGTTATTACCGGTTTAATTAAGGCTAACATTCCGACTCGTATGGCGCTTAGAGTACAATCTCGTATAGAGTCTCGCATCATTTTAGATCAACAAGGCGCTGACCAACTACTAGGCATGGGCGATATGTTTTATTTACCGCCAGGTGAAGCTGTACCTATTCGAGTGCATGGCGCTTTCGTAGATGACCATGAAGTTCATGCCGTGGTCAGCGATTGGAAATCAAGAGCCGAGCCTAACTATATTGAAGAAATTCTGTCTGGCGACAGCGAGCAAGAAATTTTATTGCCAGGTGAACAAGCTGATGGCAATGGCGACGAAGAGATCGATACATTATATGACGAGGCCTTAGCATTTATAAGCGAAACACGTCGTGTCTCTATTTCGAGTATCCAACGTAAATTTAGAATTGGTTACAATCGCTCAGCCCGTATTGTTGAACAAATGGAACAAAACGGTGTCGTAAGTCGACCAGGCAATAATGGCGCACGAGAAGTATTAGCGCCGCCGCCGATTAAGGAATCCTAAGATGTTAAGAAAAATGAAATTGATAAAAAGTGCGGCTGTCATGGCAACATTATTTACTTCGGTACTTTCGACAAGTAGCTTAGCGGCGACTAACGATAAAACTGAGATGGTAAAGCCAAATGTAGTCACGCAAGAAATTGAACACAATAAAGCGGCATTAATGGCAAAGTTAGCAAAAATTGAATTTTTCAGCGCTGAATTTAGCCAAAAAATATTTGATGAAGCAGGTAATGAATTACAGCAAGGCAGTGGCGTATTATCGGTCAGCAAACCTAATTTAGTTAATTGGCAAACCATGATGCCAGATGAATCCTTGATTGTTTCTGATGGCAGTAATTTATGGTTTTACGATCCGTTTGTTGAACAAGTGAGTGTGTATTCGTTGGCCAATGCCATCGCCAATACTCCTATTCTATTGATCACCAGTAATGATGCTAACTTATGGCAAGATTATAATGTTAGCCAGCTCACCGATAATCGTTACTTGATCAGTGCTAAAAATGACAATGCCCGCGTTAAAAGTTTAGAGCTAACCTTTGCTGAAAATGTTAACAACGTTGAGCTTTCAGCTTTTAACATTCTTGATGCAACAGGGCAATTAAGTGTGATCACACTGTCAAATCATGACGAAAAGCCTGATACGAGCTTATTTACGTTTACTGTTCCTGAAGGTGTTTATTTAGATGACCAACGCTAATGGCTCACTTGACTTAGCCTTTGCTGAAAATGACGCTTTTAAACCGCTAGCGGCAAAGCTAAGGCCGAAATCATTAGCAGAATATGAAGGTCAGGAGCATATTTTAGCTAAGGGCATGCCACTACCATTAGCTATTGAGCAAGGTAAAGTCCATTCACTAATTTTTTGGGGACCACCTGGCACCGGTAAAACCACGATTGCAGAAATTATTGCTCATCATGCTAATGCCGATATAGAGCGTGTTTCCGCGGTTACTTCAGGCATAAAAGACATACGTCAAGCGATAGAGAATGCCAAAAGCCGTGCCATACACCAACAGCGTAGAACGGTACTGTTTGTTGATGAAGTACATCGCTTTAATAAAAGTCAACAAGATGCCTTTTTACCGCATATTGAAGATGGCACCATTATATTTATTGGCGCAACCACTGAAAATCCAGCCTTTGAGCTCAATCAAGCGATATTATCGCGAGCTCGGGTTTATACCCTTAAAAAACTCAGTGCTGAAAATTTAAATAATGTTTTGCAGCGCGCCATAAGTTACCAACAACAAAGCACAAAGTTTGAAATAATTATTGATGACGAAACTAAAAAGCAATTAATCGCCTTAGCCAACGGTGACGCGAGAAGATTACTGAATTTGTTGGAAAATTGTTTAGAAATTGCTGATGTTGAAAATGACCAACAAATTCTCAATAAAGAGCAATTAATTCAAGTCGCCGGTAACAAAATTGCTTTGTATGATAAAGGTGGCGATGCCTTTTATGATCTGATCAGTGCTTTTCATAAATCGGTCAGGGGCTCAGACCCTGATGCTGCACTTTATTGGTATGCGCGTATCCTAACCGGTGGTGGCGATGCGTTGTACGTCGCTCGACGATTGTTAGCTATTGCCAGTGAAGATATTGGTAATGCCGATCCAAGGGCAATGCAGTTGGCGATTAACGCTTGGGACACTTTTCAACGTGTCGGGCCCAGTGAGGGTGAACGCGCGATAGCACAAGCAACGGTTTATATGGCGTTAGCACCTAAGAGTAATGCGGTTTATATGGCATTTTCTCAGGCAAAAGCGCTGGCAAAAGAAACCAGTGAACTTGATGTACCCTTACATTTAAAAAATTCAACTAGCGCCATCACCAAAGAGCTAGGACACGGCAGTGAATATCGCTATGCGCACAACGAAGTAGGTGGTTTTGCCGCTGGCGAGAATTACTTTCCGCAAGAGTTAGCTCACACAACACTTTATCAACCCACTGACCGCGGGCTAGAAAAGCAACTGCGAGATAAGCTAAATTATTTAAACCAGTTAAATCAACAAAGTGACCAACGCCGATATGACTAATACCATTAGTAATTGGAGTTTATATTTATTAATCGCTTTAGGTGGTGCTTTTGGCGCGAGCTTTCGCTTTTATATTTCACAATTAATTTTAAATTGGCTCGGAAAAGGATTCCCTTTTGCGACGTTGGCGGTTAATATTTCCGGATCCCTGATCATGGGAGCACTTTATGGGTTAATTGAACAGAACGTAATTGAGGTTAGTGTTTATCGAACATTGATCGGTATCGGCTTTTTAGGCGCATTTACCACCTTTTCAACCTTCTCATTAGACACCTTGTTATTAATACAACAGGGTGATGTATTAAAAGCGACAATAAATATTTTACTCAATGTTAGCTTATGCATTTTTGCAGCGGCATTAGGAATGTTTATCGTATCTATTTTTAACAAGTAAATAACAAAGAAAACACGTGACATATCATGCTTGATCCAAAATTACTTAGAACAGACATAGAAAACACCGCAACTGAACTTGCTAAACGCGGCTACACGCTAGATACCGCTCAATTAATTGAGTTGGAAGAGCAACGTAAAGCTATTCAAATGAAAACGCAAGATTTACAAAGTCAGCGTAACACTCGCTCTAAGTCGATAGGACAAGCCAAAGCTCGTGGCGAAGACATTCAGCCCTTGTTGGCGGAAGTTAGTAAGTTAGGTGACGAGCTCGAAGCAGCGAAAGAAGCACAAACGCAAGTACTTGCTCAAATTGACAATATCGCCTCAGCCATTCCTAATTTAATTCATGAGTCAGTGCCAGCTGGTGCCAGTGAAGATGATAACGTTGAAATTAAACGTTGGGGTACACCGCGCGTATTTGACTTTGAAATCAAAGATCATGTTGACGTCGCTACTGCTTTAGATAAAGGCTTAGACTTTGAAAGCGGCGCCAAGCTTGCCGGTACTCGCTTTGCCGTGATGCGTGGACAAATTGCCAAGTTACACCGTGCATTAGCGCAATTTATGCTTGATGTCCATAGTGAAGAACATGGCTATCAAGAAATGTACGTACCTTATTTAGTTAATCATGATTCTTTATATGGTACTGGCCAGTTACCCAAATTTGGTGAAGACTTATTCCACACTGAATTAAACAACAAGAAACTTTCGTTGATCCCAACCGCTGAAGTGCCACTAACAAACTTAGTGCGTGATGAAATTGTTGAAGAGCAAGACTTGCCGATCAAAATGTGTGCACACACACCGTGTTTTCGTAGTGAAGCCGGCTCATATGGCCGTGATATTCGCGGACTTATTCGTCAACATCAGTTTGATAAAGTTGAAATGGTGCAAATTGTTAAACCAGAAGACTCATTCAAAGCACTAGAAGACTTAACCGGTCATGCGGAAAAAATTCTCGAGAAATTAGAATTACCTTACCGCACTGTAGTTTTATGTACCGGCGATATTGGTTTTAGCGCCACGAAAACGTTTGATATTGAAGTATGGTTACCTGCACAAAATACTTACCGTGAAATTTCATCTTGTTCAAATATGGGTGACTTCCAAGCCCGTAGAATGCAAGCAAGATACCGTAGCAGTGAAACTAATAAACCTGAACTGGTTCATACTTTAAATGGCTCAGGCTTAGCAGTAGGGCGTACCTTAGTTGCTGTGATAGAAAACTATCAACAAGCGGATGGTAGTATCAATGTGCCAACAGTCTTACAGCCTTACATGAAAGGTTGTACTAATATCAGTTAAGCCTACAATATTGAAAGGTATGGTTTAATGAGATAAAAAATCCAATACTAAGTATTGGATTTTTTTTGTCTGAATATTGCATTTACTATCATTTATGAGGGTTAAAAAAACATCATGATAATTTTTTTGCCTTACTTTATAGATTTTATCCCCATAATCGATAATCTATTGGTAACGCTGTTATTCACGTTACACTGCATTTTTGCTTAGTTTTATTGCTAATTATCTAATGAATAATGAAATCTGGATTAATTTCTGTCAGTGATTTCTTGTCTTAATCGTTACGCGCTTTTGAACTCTAGAACTGATAAGAGAAAATCTTTGCACTATGATGGTGCTTTTGCCCTGATTTAGCAAAGTTAACGCGCATATAAACAGAAATCAATTATATTGCTTTCGTAACTAATTGAATTTAAGTTATTTATTTTCGATTGGTAGTAAGGCTTTCTGGTCTGTAATATGCATGATATTTAGCAAGTATATTTTAAATTACTGATGTAAATCATAAGGTTGACCTAAAGGATTGTATGGACTCTATACTTATTATTATTGCTGTATCCTTAGCGCTTGCGAGTGTGATAAATATCGCCTTAGCTAAATTCTCAATTTCGCATATCATCGGTTATATTATTACCGGTACCATTGTCAGTAATTTCTTTGACTTTAATGGTAGTACAAGCCTTCATTCTCTTGATTTAATTGGTGAATTTGGCATTGTTTTTCTTATGTTTACCATCGGCTTAGAAATGTCTTTTGCTAAGCTAGGTAAAATGAAGGAATTAATATTTTTCAATGGTTTTATGCAAGTCGCTGTTAGCTCTATCGTTATTTTCCTTATGGCGTTCTATATTTTTAATATTGAACCGATCCCTTCAGTAATTATTGCACTTTCGTTCAGCTTATCGTCGACCGCAATCGTGTTACCTTACTTAAAAAAATCGAAAGATATTGTTACGCCATACGGAAAAAAATCAGTCGCTATCTTAGTTTTTCAAGACTTAGCGGTGATCCCTATTTTGTTATTAATGGGCTTTTTATCTAATAATGAATTATCACTCACCGAGATATTATTAAAAACGTTTTTGTATGCCAGTATCATCATCATTTTCATGTTTACCATAGGTAAAAAAATAATTAGTTGGCTACTACATTTTTCGTCAAATGCTCGTATGGAAGAATTATTTTTAAGCTCGGTATTTACCATTGTTTTGGGAACATCCCTTATTGCCCATGAAATGGGCTTTACCTATTCTTTAGGGGCATTTATTGCCGGTATGATTATTGCCGAAACTAAATTTCACATTAAAGTAGAGTCAGATATTGCGTCATATAAAGATCTATTATTAGGGGCTTTTTTCTTTTCTATTGGCACAAAAATAGACATTTTTTATTTTATCAGTAATTTACATTGGGTATTAGGTGTATTAGCACTGGTGATGACGATAAAAGCTATTATCATTTATTTTCTGATGCGCATAAAAGCGAATAAAAGCGAATCTGTAAAATCTGCTATTGCATTGTGTCAAATAGGCGAGTTTTCATTTGCTATTTTTGCATTGGCAATAAATCAAAACCTTTTATCAGAAAATTTGGCAAGCTTTCTAATATTAATCACTGTGTTATCTATGGTTTTAACGCCATTTATGGTGAGTAATATTTATAAGCTCGCTGCCATATTTGTTGTAGAGTTTTTTGAAGCTGACAAAATAGCCACCGTCAATGCTAGTAATCACATCATTGTTTGTGGTTTTGCTATTTTAGGCAGAATTGTTGCTAAAGAGCTGACCAATGGAGGTGTTAAATTTTTAATTATTTCAGATAATCTGCAGCATGTATTACTGGCAAGAAAACGTGGCTATGATGCCTATTTTGGTCATTTAGATAAACAACCGGTATTAGAGTCATTAAAAGTTGAACAAACGAGCAGTATTATTGTTACGGTTAACACATTAAAAGATAAAAAAATTATTTGCCAAGCCGTACTGGATTATTATCCTAATGCTAACTTAATCGTGAAAGTTAACACCTTAGAAGAAAAAGCGGCAATGTCAGATATTAAAATCAATTCATTTGTTCATGCTCAACATGAAATAGCGATGTTATTAGTTAAACAAGGCACCCGTTCATGACGTAAATGCTTACCTTATTAGGGTATATCTTTGTTACGCGTTAAACTCAAATAGATAAAATATTCTGCTGTTGAGTGCTCATAATCAAAAAATTAGTCCGCTAAGGCTATTATTTACAAGATTTTACGTTTTTGATGAACAATAAAATAACTTATCAGGTCTTAATAACTACCAGGTGATTTTATTAGGACGCTTTTATTTTGTTGCGCAGTATTTTAATACAAACCGTAGTCTTTTTGCTTATATTTAATGGCGTCGCTATGCTGCGAGAAACCAGTATGCTTTCCGCTAGTGACGATGTTGTGCCGGTATCACATCAATTAAAAACCATTATGGACAAAGATATAGTGCTACACGCGGACGGTAAAAAAACGATTCTTTACTTCTTCGCGCCTTGGTGTCAGGTCTGTAATCTCAGTATTGAAAATTTACAAAATGTTTATCAGAAAACGCCAAACCTTAATGTTATTGCTGTTGCATTAGACTTTGTTGACGCAGACGAAGTTAAAAATTTCACGATGAATCATCAATTAACCTTTCCTGTTGCCTTAGGTAACGAGCTAGTCAAAGCGGATTATAAAGTCATGGGTTACCCAAGCTATTATGTTTTAGATGAAGAAAATACTATTATTGCACGTTCTCTTGGCTATTCTTCGGAAATAGGCCTGTATTTAAGGAGTTTTTAGTCTTCTGATCTTTTACTGCTTTGTGTACACTAAGGCAATCATAAAAATAATGAGCAATAATCCGTATGCAAATTTCAGCAAACTTTGACTCTGGTAATATCGATGTTATCTCAGCACAAGACCCTAGTAACATTGAACTAGCAATAAAAAAAGATCACCAATCAGACTTCTACCAATGGTTTCACTTCAAACTGCACAACACTGAGCATGTTGAACATGTTATGCATTTGAACAATGCGGGTAAGTCAGCTTATGTAGAAGGATGGGAGAACTATCAAGCGGTAGCATCTCATGACCGTCAACATTGGTTTCGTGTACCAACAACATTCGATGGTGAAAAGCTTACGATTACTTTCACGCCAGAATTTGACGCGACTTATTTTGCTTATTTTGCCCCTTACAGTTACGAGCGTCATCAAGACTTGATTCACAGCGCACAGTTAGATATTGATTGCCAATTACAAGTGTTAGGTCAAACACTTGATGGCCGTGATATGTCGGTATTAAAAGTGGGTGAAGAGGGCGAAGGCAAAAAAACTATCTGGATAACAGCGCGTCAGCATCCTGGTGAGTCAATGGCCGAGTGGTTTATGGAAGGCTTTATTGATCGTTTATTGGACGAAGATGACGGTGTCGCACGTTCATTACTCAATAGTGCAGTATTTTATCTCGTACCAAATATGAATCCTGATGGTTCAGTTCGTGGCCATCTTCGTACTAATGCTAAAGGGGTTAACTTAAATCGTGAATGGCAAAATCCATCAATGGAAAATAGCCCTGAAGTTTACCTTGTGCGTGAAAAAATGCTCGCTACAGGCGTAGACATGCATTTAGATATTCATGGTGATGAAGCGTTACCGTTTAATTTTGTTGCTGGTAGTGAAGGCGTACCTTCTTATGATGATCGTATTAAAAGCCTTGAAGAAAAATTCAAAAATGTGCTGTTAGCGATCACACCAGAATTTCAAGACGACAAAGGCTACGATAAAGACGAACCTGGTCAAGCAAACTTAACCGTGGCGGCGAACTGGGTGGGTGAACAATTTAAATGTTTAGCTTATACCGTGGAAATGCCATTTAAAGATAACGACTTACTACCTGATTTTAGCGTTGGTTGGTCAGATGAGCGTAGTAGCTTATTTGGACGCGATTTTCTCACCGCTATTTATCACGTCGTTGGCGACTTACGCTAGTCTTTGACAAAAATTAGCAATGATTTACAAAGCAAATTAACTTTAAAAAAATAATAATTATTAGGAGTATAGAGTGCAAGAAATTGTAAATAACATTAACGGTTATATATGGAGTCCATATTTAATTTATCTGTGTTTAGGGGCCGGTGTTTTTTTCTCTGTTGTTACGCGTTTCGTCCAAATACGTCATTTTAGAGAAATGTTCCGTTTACTCTTATCAGGTAAAAGCTCCGAGAAAGGTATTTCGTCGTTTCAAGCGTTAGCGGTGTCGTTATCTGGTCGCGTTGGTACGGGTAATATCGCTGGAGTTGCTGCAGCCATTGGTTTTGGTGGTCCAGGTGCGGTATTTTGGATGTGGGTAGTTGCATTCTTAGGTGCTGCAACCGCTTATATCGAATCAACTAATGCCCAGATATACAAGGAAGAGGAAGACGGTGTATATCGTGGTGGCCCAGCGTATTATATTGAAAAAGCGCTTGGACAAAAATGGTATGCCTGGATATTCGCGTTATCGACAATATTAGCATGTGGGGTACTTTTACCTGTTGTGCAATCAAACGGTATTGGCGATGCAATGGTAAACGTTTTTGGTGTTGGCGGCTCGGTTAACTCTTTCATGGGTGAGTTGCCGTTAACGAAAGTTTATTCTGCGGTGTTTATTGTTTTACTGCTTGGATTTATTATTTTTGGTGGTGTTAAACGTATCGCGAGTTTTACTCAAGTAGTGGTACCGTTTATGGCATTAGCCTACATTATTATTGCTTGTGCCATCATAGCGTTACACATTGACCGATTGCCTGATATTTTCATGTTAATAATCTCCGATGCATTTACACCTATGGCAGGTTTTGGTGCTGCAATTGGTTGGGGTGTTAAACGTGGTGTTTATTCTAATGAAGCGGGTCAGGGTACCGGTCCTCATGCTGCAGCTGCAGCCGAAGTTGAACATCCTGCGCAACAGGGTTTAGTACAAGCATTCTCAGTTTATATTGATACCTTGTTTGTTTGTTCTGCGACTGCATTTATGATTTTAATCACTCAGTCATACAATGTAATGCCTGAAGGTGCAACGAGCTTTGTAGTAAAGAACTTAGCAAGTGACGTAGTCATGAATGGCCCTGCGTTTACGCAAATTGCCGTTGACAGTGTATTAACGGGCTTTGGTAAACCATTTATTGCTATCGCATTGTTTTTCTTTGCATTTACGACAGTGTTGGCATATTACTTTATTGCAGAGAACAATGTTTCATATATTAATAAAACCATTAAAATGCCGATACTTAGGTTTGTTCTAAAACTGGTCCTTATGTCCGCGGTTTTTTATGGGACCGTTGCAGAGCCAAGCGCCGCTTGGGGTTTAGGTGATATTGGTGTTGGTTTGATGGCGTGGTTAAATATCATTGGTATTATTGCTATCTTCTTTATGGCTAAACCCGCTATAAAAGCGTTAAAGGATTACGAGAGACAGCAAAAAGCCGGCGTAGAAAAGTACAGCTTTGATCCGAAAAGTCTGGAAATAGAAAACGCAGACTTCTGGGAAAAGCGCTTAGCTAAGCAAAATAAAAAATAAATCATATTTATGATAAAAAAACGCCCGCAAGGGCGTTTTTTTTAGGTAAAATATAGCATCTTAAAAGAGGTATAAATATGGCTGTTATAAATTGTCCCGGTTGTAAGAAAAAAATATCAGATAAAGCAAAAATATGTCAGCATTGTCAGTTAGATTTAACCGTATTGGACGCAGATAAAATAGCGAGTTTGAAACGTGTTAGCGCCGTGGCAAAGTCACAGCAATTAATGAATCATTCGTTTATCGCCATGTTACTATTTTGTGGTGGTTTTCTTTTTCTATATTGGCAAGACGCTCAACCAGGTACTTGGCAATATGTTGTTGCAATCACCAGTGCTATTTTAGGCTTTATTCTATATCTTGTGACTCGCGTCAGACTTATATTAACCAAGCGTAGCAGCTCATAATTAACATTATTTAAAGAGATTTTCATGGATCTAATTCAGTTAGTCGACACTATGTCAGAAGAAATGTACTTACGTTTAAAGTGTGCCGCAGAAACCGGCAAATGGCCTGAAGGTACACAGGTTGATAAAGAACAGCAACTTAGTGCGGTACAAATTACCATGGCTTATCAAGCTAAACATTTAAATTCAGATCAAACCCTGTCTATTAGTCCTAAAGGCGAAATGATCATTAAGACAAAAAGTGAATTACGTTCAGATTTTCCGCCAGCGTTAGATAGCAATGATATTGCTAGGTTTTCAAATTTATGATTTTTACTAAATTTTTAAAAAAGAAGTGGCAGCATAAAAATAGCACCGTACGAGTTGAAGCAATAAATAATGACTTGTCGCTTGAGCAGCCAGAGCAACGAGAAATTATCGCTGAACTTGCTTTAAATGACGATAGTGAAAATGTTCGTCGGGCTGCATTAATCAAGCTAGCAAGTTATCAAGCTTGGTTATTACATAGCCAAGAAAATTCTATGGTGAAAATAAAGCAGTATGCCAGTAAAAAAGTTGCCGCTATATTAACAGAACAAGATGAAATTAAGCTGTCTGAGCAAGAGAAATTGCACTATATAGCTAGCTATAATCATTATAGTTTGTATGAAGAGTGGTTAAAGATCACCGATGATAGCCATTTAACAATTGCACTATTTGAAAAGTTAGCGCAAAAAACTAATACGAATAATCAACATAGCAAGCTAGCATTTAAGCCACAGTTATTAATTAATTTATTCAGCCAAAAGCAAAACATCGATGTTCAACAATATATTATTGATAAAGTCGAAGATTTAGATACTTTAGAAAAACTTAAAAAGAAGTCTGTGCAAGTAGAGATAACACAGCAGCTGGTTGATAAAATTGCTCAGTTACAACATGCTATTGAGCAACCGATAATATTGCGTAAAAAAGTTAACTTAGTGCTTGCTAAACTTCAAGCACTAAAAGATCAATATGTCTACCCGTTATATCTACAAATGCGTGAAGCACTAAGCGATGAGTGGCAGACTTTAGCCGCTGACTTTTATTACCTAGAAGCTGCTGAAGTTGTCGCGCTTAATGAAAAAAAATCTACCATATTATTACAGCTTGATAAGCTATTTGCTGTAAAAGCCGAACAATATATACAGGCTGAATTAGCACGAGAGCTTGAAGAAGAAAAACAGCAATCTCGTATTCATTTTGATAAAACACTGGTTATTATCGACCAAACATTAACCACCAGTATTTTTGAAAATGACATCATAGATGAGCGCCAGTACCAAACGCTATTTGATAAATTAACCAGTGAAATTATTGCTTCAAGACTTAGTAAAGATGAGCAGAATAGTTTTATTGCTAAAATATGTCAGCAACAACAAAAGCTACAACAACTGCCGGAAATTGCGCAATCGGTTAGCGATGCGACACATTTAATTTCAAAAATTTCACAGTTAGGTTTACCGACTAGTGTTTTAGAAATGAACGAACGATTACCCATTTACCAAGAATGGTTAGGTAACTGGAAAAGTGCTGAGAAAAAATCGTCCGGCACATTACCTGATTCAATAAAGAATGCAGCACAAGAAATCCAGGGTAATTGGCGACAAGCGCTAAAGCCGCTGCAAATTAAACAAAAACAGGAATTTGCTGCGACACAAAAAAAATTGCATGACGTAAGACGATTAATTGCCGCCGGGAAATTTAATGCGGCGTTTGGTGTGTTCAAAAAGGCAAAGCAACTGTTTAATGCATTATCAGAATATCAACAACATCGTATTCAAAAAGATTACGACGCGATCAATGAAAAAATTACCGAGTTAGTCGACTGGGAGCATTACATAGCGACACCTCGCAAGCAACAACTGTTAGCTGACATTAAACTACTGGTTGACACACCGCTTGATAATCCCAATGAACAAGCTGAAAAGGTTAAGCAATATCGCAAAACCTGGAATAGTTTAGGCCATGCTGATGATGACGCTGAAAAAGAGTTAAATAATGAGTTTAATCACTTATGTGAAGTAGCATTTACTCCTTGTCGTTTATACTTTGCTGAGCAAGAAAAATTAAGAGCACAGCATTTGAATACCCGTCAAGGTTTTGTTTTAAAAGCGCAAAAGCTCGCTGAACAGCTAGTAGCCGTTAGCGATATGACTGATGATAGTATCAAGCTAGATTTTAAAACCTTAGAAATAGAATTAAACCAGCTCGTAAAGCAATGGCAAAATGCAGGACAAGTGGATCGTGGGGTTTATCAAGAAATTAATCATCAATTTAATTTAATATTGCAACCAGTGAAATCTGCAATCAAGGCTTTCCATCAAGAAAATAGAACAGCAAAACAAGCATTGATCAGTAGAGCGGAAAAACTGCTTAATGATGAAGATGTTTTTTCTGCGGTTAAAGAAGTAAAGGCCCTACAAACACAATGGCGTAACATTGGCTATGCCGGTCAAAAAATTGAAAATAAATTGTGGCAAAGTTTTAGAAAAATTAATGATGATATTTTTGCTAAGCGAGAGCAACAAAGTGTTTTGGAAAAATCATTATCAACGGCGAAAGTTGCTGAGTTAGAAGCTGCTTTAAAAACACTTGAAGAAAATTTTTCTCAAGCAACACAATTAAACGATCTACAACAATATGCTCAAGCGCTACAAACTCTTCATCAAGAGGTAGTGCAACAAAAACCGAAAATGCCTGCGCTTGAAAAACAAATCATTGCAAAAGACAAGACAGTAGCTAATAAAATTGTTGATTGCAAAACGGCCATTGAAAAACAGCAATGGAATTATCTATTTGCCACGCTTGAACAAGCGACAACAACGCAGCAAGATTTCACTGAACAGGTTGATTATCAACAATTAAGTGTTTATTGGCAGAAAAAATTAAAAGAGCTAACTAATAAAACGCGACACGTAAATAGAGAAGAAGCGACATTAGAACTTGAAATTTTATCCGGGCTACCGTCACCGAGTGATTTGCAGCAACGTCGTATGGCAGTGCAAGTGAAATTGATGCAAGCGCAAATGTCATCTGGTGTGTCGATAGATTTACCAGCTAAATTTTCTCAGTGGCTAATGCTTGGACAATTTACCCAACAAGATGTTGACTTATTAGCGCGTATTAAGCCTGTTTTTCAATAACATATGATAATTCAATCGGAGTAGGGTTAAGCCAATATAAAAAAGTCAGCAATAATGTTGCTGACTTTTCTATGATTTAATCTTTATTTATTGAGTGCTTAGTTTAATTGTTAGTTTAATTGTTAGTTTAATTGTTAGCTAACTCTAGCTTAATTATCAGCTTAGCTCTCCACGTAAGCTCACTTCAAGCAGTTGGCAGATTTTTTCATGGCTATAACCTTTGCTAAGTAGATAATGCAATTTGGTTAGTGTCGCTTCTAATGTCATATCATTACCACTGATCACGCCAATTTTACTCAAGGCATTACCCGTTGCGTAACCTTTCATATTTACCGTACCTTTAATGCACTGGCTACAATTAACGATCACTATGCCATCATCATTGGCTTGTTTTAAACAATCGAGCAGAGCTTGATCTTGTGGTGCATTACCGACACCATAACTTCGAATGATTAACGCTTTAACCGGTTGCTTAATAATATTTTTAATTAGCTCTACCGATATACCTGGATATAAATGCACGACACCAATAGGCTGAGGTGTAATTTTTGCAAGCGTTAAAGGTAACGAAACTGGTTCGGAAACTTTTCCTTGGATCAATTTAATATTAATACCGGCTTCTAGCAAAGGTGGTAAATTTGGTGAGTCAAAGGCATTGAAGCCATCAGCATAGGCTTTGATACTGCGATTACCGCGAAAAAGTTTATTGTTAAAATATAAGCCGACTTCGTGGATCGGGTAATTAGCGGCAATAAATAGTGAATTTAGTAAGTTCTCTTTGCCATCTGAGCGTAATTGACTAAAGGGTATTTGTGAGCCGGTTACAATGACAGGTTTGCTCAAGTTTTCTAACATAAATGATAATGCAGAACTGGTGTAAGCCATGGTATCTGTACCATGTAAAACCACAAAGCCATCATATTCGTCGTAATGCAATTTGATATCATCAGCAATATGTTGCCAATCAGCAGGAGACATATTCGATGAGTCAATTAACGGATCGTATTCATTAATAGTAAACTCTGGCATTTCTTCACGATGAAAATCAGGCATTTTCATAATCGCATCAGTCAAATGTTGTTTTTGCGGAATATAACCATTTTCACTTGGCTTCATACCGATTGTGCCACCAGTATAAGCGATATATATGCGTTTTCTCATAACTAAAGTCTTAATATAAAATGGCTAAGAAACAGCCGGAGTAGTGAAGAAATTGCGCAAGATTGTAACACAAAGGGAAAGATATACGAGTGGAGAAAATATTAATATCGACGAAAAAAAGCCCCGAACGATCGAGGCTTAATTTCGGAAAAAACTACTACTTGCCGTTATTCAATTTCGCAGGCTAAACAGAATGAATAAATCCCTTGAGGATCATTTAACTGCGCTAGCTGCTTAAGCTCAAGTGATAAGGTCTTAATTATTTGCGTAAGACTGTTTGCAGATATGTGTTGCTCAGCTGGCTGACCTAACATTACTGAAGCTTGTCCGAGTAAATTTTGTAAAAATAATGCTCGCGAACTCTTTTCTTTTTCGATTAATAAGGTGTCATAATTATCTAAGCTAGCAAGCTCAGCCGCCGCTTCAATCGCACTATTTATATCACCTAGCGCGTCGACCAAACCTAATTCTAATGCCTTTGCGCCAGACCATACTCGACCTTGTGCAATAGCGTCAACTTGCTCAGTGCTCATTTGACGATTCTTCGCGACTAGCTCGATAAAGTCACGATAGCCGCGTTCGATATTTAATTGCACAATGCTTGCCATGCCAGGGGTTAATGCGCGTGTTATACCAAAACCTGCAATATCAGTGGTGCCCACACCATCAGTATGAATGCCTAAATTACTCAAGGTATTTTCAAAGGTCATAAAAAAACCAAATATGCCGATAGAGCCAGTAATTGTAGTCGGGGATGCATAAATTTTATCAGCTGATGCTGATATCCAATAACCTCCTGATGCGGCATAGGTACCCATTGACGCAATAACGGGTTTACCAGCTGCTTTGAGTAATTCAACTTCTTGGCGAATAACTTCAGAAGCGTATGCGCTGCCACCTGGGCTATCTACACGAAGTACAACGGCTTTAACGGCTTTATTTTCACGCGCTTCGCGCAGCAGCGCAGCAGTACTTTCACCGCCAATAGTACCGGGCTTTTGCTTGCCATCTAAAATTGTCCCCTTAGCAACGATAACTGCTATTTTATCGCTGTCCTTATTTTCTATATTAATAATCGAATTCATCACGCTCAGGTAGTCATTAAAGGTAATGTTTTTAAAGCTTTTATCGCCATCACTGCCAACGAGTTCAATTAAATCTTGGTTGACTTGCTCACGAGTTTTTAGGGCATCAACCCAATCATTTGCTAAAGCGTATTCAGCAACGTTACCGTTGGCAGCTTTGAGTTTAGTCACTAATACATCTACATCTTCATCAAAGTTGCTAATGGCAAAATTACGCTGCCTTGCCACATCAATTTTATATTGCTGCCAGAGATCATTTAACCATAATTGATTAGCTTCTTTAGCTGCGTCTGACATATCGTCACGAATATAAGGCTCTACTGCAGATTTATAGGTACCAACGCGAAAAACGTGTTGGCTAATCGCAAGCTTTTCAAGCGCTGATTTAAAGTAGATTTGATAACGACCATAACCATCTAATAGCATCCAACCTTTAGGGTTAAGCCATACTTCGTCCGCATGGCTCGCGAGGTAATATTGATTTTGGCTGTATTGCTCGCCGACAGAGATCACTTTTTTACCACTAGCTTTGAACTTTTCTAAGGCCTTAGCTATATTCGCTAACTTGGTGATACCAGAGCCTTGCATATGCTTCAAATCTAGTACGATCATACTAATGCGTTCATCAGTTTCAGCATTTTTTATCACCGATAAAATGTCAGCCAGTAGCACTTCAGGTGCTGTATCCGGTTGCTCTAGTGCCTCACTTATAAAAGCATCCATTGGATCAATATCATGCTTTTGTTCAACAATATCACCACGTATATTTAATATCAGTGCCGAACCAGGTCTGACATTAATATTTTCTTCATCATTATTAATGGCAATAAATAAAATTAGTAATACGGTAAAAAATACTAAATTGATAATGATTTTTCGTGATGTATTGAGCAAACTAAATAACCCTAAGGTTATTTTAGTTAATATATGCTTGTTTTCTTTCATATAACGTTGTCTATGGGTTACTTTTGCATTTGATAACCACATGCTACTGAAAATCTTCCTGTTTAAGTAGTCGAAAATGTAAATATTTTTGTCAGAGCAAGCATTGGGCTAATAAGCTCTGAATAATTGTGAAGGCTTTGTTGCTTGATCTATTTATACAATGTTTACGTATAATAAATAACTCGCTTGTTTAACTTGTGCAATGTTAATGAAAATTATATATTTATCTGCATGATAATAAACAAATAGTCAGATACTATTAATATTAAAGTAGTGTTCAAATTTAATTGCACAGACCGCTAGACGCATCAGTTAATTAAAGGATTACACCAGAGGAAGTTGCAGTTTTATGAATATCTTGGAGTTTTTACACACACGCCAATCTAATCCTCATTTACAAGGTAATGCACCAGATGAGGCGACGATTAATAATATCCTTAAAGCGGGCATGAGAGTACCTGATCATGCAGGTTTGACCCCGTGGCACTTCACTGTCGTAAAAGAAGAAGGGCTGACCAAGCTAAGTAAGGCATTTAAGTCAGCTATTATCAGTGACGGTGGCGATGAAGCTAAAGTTGAAAAAGCGACTAAAATGCCATTTCGCGCCCCTTTGATTATTGTGGTGAGCACCAGATTTCATCAACATGTTAAAGTTCCCAAACAGGAACAGTTGATAGCCGCAGGCTGTGCCGCTCATGCAATACAAATGGCCGCGACAAGTTTAGGACTTGGTGCCATGTGGCGTACCGGTGAAATGAGTTATCATCCACTCGTGAAAGAACGTTTAGCGATTGAATTACATGAAGAGATTATTGGCTTTATTTATATTGGCGACAAGGCCAAAGAATTACCGTTAAAAAACAGCAAAGACCTTAACGACTACGTTAAGTATTTTTAATGACAAAAGGGGTTTTACTCGCAATTTTAGGCTATATCGACTATCGCGAAAAATGACTTTATATCTTAAGACTGATAAACCAAAAAGCCCTCAAATGAGGGCTTTTTTAGTGCTGAATTATTTACCTAATCGCTATTTTTTCGATTAGAATGCTGCATTGTTTGGCGTTCTTGGGAAAGGAATTACGTCACGGACGTTTTGCATGCCGGTAGCATAAGCAACTAAACGTTCGAAACCTAAACCAAAACCAGAATGAGGTACGGTGCCGTAGCGACGTAAATCGCGATACCAGCTGTAATCAGCCGGATCTAAATTCATTTCAGCTAAACGTTTATCTAAAACATCTAAACGTTCTTCACGTTGGCTGCCACCAATGATTTCGCCAATGCCAGGCGCTAAAATATCCATGGCTGCAACCGTTTTTCCATCATCATTTAAGCGCATGTAGAAAGATTTAATATCTTTCGGGTAGTTCTGTAAAACTACCGGGCCATTGAAATGCTCTTCAGCTAAATAACGTTCGTGCTCTGAATTTAAATCTACACCCCATGCCACTTTGTTTTCAAACTTCTTACCACAGTTTTCTAAAATAGTGATGGCATCAGTGTAATCTAAACGCACAAAGTCATTGTTAATGACAGAATTCAAACGATCGACAACCGTTTTATCAACACGCTGCTGGAAGAAAGCCATGTCATCTGCACGTTCATCAAGTACCGCTTGGAAGACATATTTCAACATTTCTTCAGCAAGATCAGCTGCGTCTGCTAAATCAGCAAAGGCAATCTCCGGTTCGATCATCCAAAACTCCGCTAAATGGCGGGTAGTATTTGAATTTTCTGCACGGAAGGTTGGACCAAAAGTATAAACTTTAGAAAGGGCACAACAATAGGTTTCAACGTTCAACTGGCCTGAAACCGTTAAGAAAGTTTCTTTGCCAAAAAAGTCTTGGTCGTAATCAACCTTACCTTGATCATTTAACGGCAAGTTTTCCATATCAAGTGTACTAACACGGAACATTTCACCCGCGCCTTCACAGTCACTACCGGTGATCAGTGGTGTACTGATCCAAAAGTAACCTTTGCTATGCAAAAAGCGATGTACCGCTTGTGCTAACGTATTTCGAACTCGTGTTACCGCGCCACCGATATTGGTGCGTGGGCGCAAATGAGCTTGTTCACGTAAAAATTCAATACTATGACGTTTTGCAGCCATAGGGTAAGTATCCGGGTCTTCAACTAAGCCGAGTACTTCAACTTTTTCTGCTTGTAGCTCAAACGACTGACCTTTACCTGGAGATTCAACTAGAATACCAGTAACTTTTACTGCAGCACCAGTAGTAAGTTTTAATACATCAGTCTGATAATTATCCAAATTACTCGGAGCAATTGCTTGAATAGCGTCAAAACATGAACCGTCATGTATCGCTAAAAATGAAATACCTGCTTTGGAATCACGACGTGTGCGGATCCAACCGTGAATAGTAATTGATTCATTGACCGGATATTTTCCTGCCAAGATATCAGTAATTGCGATGACTGACATTTAAAAGCCTCTTTTCTGTCAAAATTGTACTCAAATTTTAAGGATTGATATGTTACCTTGCTTGTAAGGTTTAACAAGTAAAAGTTGCTAAATCCGGTCTATATAAAAAGAAAAATTAGAAATTAGCGAAAAAAGGCGGTGCTAGTATGAAAATATCGATAAATGAGCGAAGGAATGCTGCAGATATATGGACTTATATTGTTAGGGCCTTGGCTATTATTGGTTGGATATTATTTGTCTTTGCGTTGATTGTCTCATACTACGCAGCGCCAGATTCCGATTATGGTATTTTGCGTTATCATAATATTGAAATTAGAAAGTTTTGGCTAACACCATTAACCGGCTATTTATATATCGTTTTATGGCTAAGTGCGTTAAGCAGTTACTTTTGCTTAATACTCGACAAATATCGTAGCCGACGTAAAAGCGATGGTAAGCATTTTAATATTTTATTGCTGCTGGTTATTACCATCGCATGGGTCAGTTTTATCTTAGTTCAAATTTCTGAAGCCAATGTCGGTTAATATTAGCTACTGAAACGTTTTAAGAAGCTTTAAAACAGTTATCATCATTTAATACCATCGCGATTGCATTGATCAGCAAAGTGACTTGCTCAGTATTGCTGATAAATGGTGGCATGATATAGATTAACTTACCAAAAGGGCGTATCCATGCGCCCAATTCGACAAAACGTTTTTGTATTTCTGCCATCTCTACATTTTCTGTCACTTCTACAACACCTATAGCACCTAAAACTCTGACGTCATTAACTCTCGTGTGATTTTTTAATGGCAATAGCTGTTGTTTAAAAACGGCTTCAATATTTGCTACTTGTTGCTGCCATTCATTACGTTTTAGAATGTTGAGGCTAGCATTGGCAACCGCACAGGCTAATGGATTACCCATAAATGTTGGTCCGTGCATAAAGCAACCTGCTTCACCGTTGCTAATCGTATTAGCAATTTCGTCTGTACATAATGTCGCGGCTAACGTCATGTAACCACCAGTCAATGTTTTACCTAGGCAGATAATGTCAGGGCTAATGTCAGCCCATTCACAGGCAAACAATTTCCCTGTTCGCCCTAAACCGGTCGCGATTTCATCGGCGATCATCAAAATATTATACTGATCACACAATTCACGACAGGCTTTTAAATAGCTTGGGTGGTAAATACGCATGCCACCAGCGCCTTGGACAATGGGTTCAATAATAAAGGCAGCAATATCATGATGTCGCTGCGCGAACATAGTGGCTAATATTTCAATGTCAGATGCATCCCACTCCTGATTAAAGCCAGTCACCGGCGCGGGAGCAAAGAGGTTTTTCATGAGCACAGGTTCAAATAGCTGATGCATACCGTTAACAGGATCACACACTGACATAGCAGCAAAGGTATCGCCGTGGTAACCATTTTTTACGGTCAATATTTTGTGCTTTTGTGGTTTATTTTTACTGTGCCAGTATTGTATTGCCATTTTTAATGCGACTTCCACCGCTACCGAGCCACTATCACTTAAAAAGACTTTGTTTAAACCTTTTGGTGTTATCTCAATCAGAGACTTTGATAATTCAACCGCGGGTTCATGAGTTAAACCACCAAACATGACATGAGAAAACTTCTCACTTTGCTTTATTAAGGCTTGGTTGAGTTCAGGATGATTGTAACCGTGCAGCACAGACCACCAAGACGACATGCCGTCGATAACTTTTTCACCACTCGCTAAGGTAATATAAACCCCATCAGCTGATTCTACCAAGTAAGAAGGCAAAGGGTTGGACATAGAAGTGTAGGGATGCCAAACATGGTTTTTATCAAATTCAAGTATTTCTGATTGTTTATTGTTCATATGTAAAGCTTGCTTAGGTAAATTAGTTGACATATTGATATTGGCGCATAGACTACCCGTTAATATTACGATATGCAATTTTCAAAAACGAGTGAATACCTATGACACAGCAAACATCAGCAGTAAATGAATCTATGCTTGATACCGGCGCGAATAATAGCAAACAAGCTAATAGTGAAATTCGTCATAATTGGCAAGCGCATGAAGTTAAAGCGTTGTTTGATATGCCATTTAATGATTTGATGTTTAAAGCACAAGTTATCCACCGCGAAAACTTTAATCCTAATGAAGTGCAAGTAAGTACATTATTGTCAATTAAAACCGGTGCATGCCCAGAAGATTGTAAGTATTGTTCGCAAAGTTCACGTTATAAAACTGACATTGATAAAGAACGTTTAATGGCTGTTGAAAAAGTACTTGAAGCTGCACAAGTGGCGAAGGACCAAGGTTCAACGCGTTTTTGTATGGGCGCAGGCTGGCGTAACCCAAAACCACGAGATATGCCATTAGTGGTGGAAATGGTTAAAGGTGTAAAAGCACTCGGGCTTGAAACCTGTATGACATTAGGCATGTTATCTGCCGACCAAGCCGATGAATTGCAAGGTGCAGGTTTAGATTACTACAACCACAACTTAGATACCTCGCCAGAGCATTATAATCAAATTATTACCACACGTACCTATCAAGACCGATTAGACACTTTAACTAATGTCCGCAGTTCAGGCATGAAAGTGTGTAGTGGTGGTATTGTTGGCTTAGGTGAAGAAAGCAAAGACAGAGCATCATTATTAGCCCAGTTGGCAAACCTTTCACCACAACCAGAAAGTGTTCCTATCAATATGTTAGTGAAAATTGAAGGTACGCCGTTATCAGATGTTGCTGACTTAGATCATTTTGAATTTATTCGTTGTATTGCTGTGGCACGTATCATGATGCCTAAGAGCCATGTTCGTCTATCGGCAGGGCGTGACGCAATGAACGAGCAAATGCAAGCTATGTGCTTTTTAGCGGGTGCAAACTCAATATTTTACGGCTGTAAATTGTTGACCACAGGCAACCCTGAAGCAAACAAAGACATGATGCTATTTGACCGTTTAGGAATTAACACGGAAACGATTGCAAGCTCAGAGATTGACGAAGCAAAAATTAAAACCGCCGTTGTTGATCAGCAACATAGCGATTTGTTCTATAACGCCGTTAATTAAACACAATGGCGTTTGATTTTTTAACTGCAGATGTTGAGCAACAAAAGCAGCGTACACGCTATCGTGCGCGCCAATGTGTTGCTGAGCAAAATGGTCGTCATGTCAAAATTAACGATGAAAATTACTTAAATTTTTCATCAAATGATTACCTCGGTTTAAATCATCATCCAGAAATAAATCTCGCTTTACTTGAAGGTGCTCAGCGCTTTGGTACCTGCGCTAGCGGGTCTAGCTTAATTACTGGCTATTCTTATGCACACCAAGCCTTGGAAAATGACATTTGTGATTGGCTCAACAAAGCCAATTGTTTGTTATTTGCTAGCGGCTTCTCGGCAAATAACGCCTTGATGCAGGCGCTAGGGCATAAAAGTTGTCAGCTTTATTTAGATAAACTTAGTCATGCCTCGCTCATTGATGGTGCGCTTAGCAGTGATGCAAAAGTAAAGCGCTTTTTACATAACGATATGAACCAGCTGCAAAAATTTTTAACCCAATGCCAGCAACACTCAGTCGACCAAGTTAATGCGACAAATAACGTTATTGTTTCTGAAGGCGTTTTTAGTATGGATGGTGATCAGGCCGATGTAGCTAATTTGGCCAAAATTTCGCAACAGCATCAAGCATTGTTATATTTAGATGACGCTCATAGTATTGGTGTTATCGGCGAATCTGGTGAAGGAAGTAGCAGTGTCGCTGATGTAGATATTGTTATGGCAACATTCGGTAAAAGCATTGCCACCAGTGGTGCATTTGTCGCTTGTGATAACGGGCTTGCAGAATACTTGATCAATTTTTCTCGCCATTATATTTATTCTACCGCGATATCACCGGCGTTAGCTTGGGCGACTAAAAAAAGTATTAGCATTATTCAAAACGAACATTGGCGTCGTGAAAAAATTGCAGAGCTTAGCCAATTACTCGCATCAAAGTTAACTGGCAACATACCATTATTAAAAAACGCATCATCAATACACGCGATTGTTATAGGCGACGAAACAGCAACGCTCAATGTTTGTCAAAAATTACGGAATAAGGGCATTTGGCTCACTGCTATTCGCCCACCGACCGTTCCAAATAACAGCTCGAGGTTACGTGTTACCATAACAGCGAGTCATGAAGTTAAAGATATCAATTACTTAGCTAATTGTATCAATGAGGTTATAGAATAATGGCCAAAATTACGAGCCGCCATAAAATAGCGAAATCTTTTGGCTCAGCCAGTGATTCTTATGATATATCAGCGCGTTTACAGCGTTATTGTGGTAAGCATTTAATGCCATGGCTACCCAATCGTAATGATTTAACCGTCTTAGACTTAGGCTCAGGCACAGGTTTTTTTACCGAGATTTTAGCCAGTCGATATCAACAAGTGATCGGCTTAGATATATCTAAAAACATGCTGAAATTTGCCCAAGAAAATCGTCACCAAGCGATTTCTTGGTTAGAAGCCGACGCTTATAAAATACCGTTACAGAATAACAGTGTTGATTTTGTCTATTCAAATCTGATGATCCAATGGTGTGACCCATTAAACTTAGTATTGGACGAAGTGATGCGAGTTTTAAAGCCGGGTGGGCTGTTTGTCTTTAGCACGCTCGTTGAGGGTACTTTGTTTGAATTAAAATCTTCTTGGGCGCAAGTTGATGATGATCAGCACGTGGTTGACTTTAAACCCGAGCAGCACATCAGGTCATTTCTTGATGGTGTAGATCGTAAGTTATTGAATGCTAAGCAACAAGACATTATTTTAGAATATGAAAACGTTCTACATTTAGCCCATGAACTAAAAAGCCTTGGTGCAAATCATGTACCTAACAAAAAGAGCAAAGGTTTAGCAGGCAAAGATAAATGGCAGAAAATGACCACAAGTTATCAAGATTTTATCGAGCCTAATAATATCTATCCTGCTACTTATAAAGTGTTTTCTGGTTTAGTCGTTAAACTAAGCGATTAAATTTTAACTAAATTATAGCTATTTGCTCCCTTATAAAGAGTTAAGAAAAATGTTGAAAATATTCGTTACTGCCACCGATACCGATGCGGGGAAAACCTACGCTGCACAAGCTTTGGTCAAGGCTTTTGTTGCTGAAAATAAAAAAGTAGCTGTTTATAAGCCTATCTCGGCGGGCTGTATGCGTGTTAACAATGAGTTAGTAAACGAAGATGCGCTGTTATTACTAAAACAGTCAAATTGCCAACAAGAAATTTCACAGGTAAACCCTATTGCATTTGAACCGCCTATTGCGCCTCATATTGCTGCCGCTGAAATGCAAAAAGTGATAAGTTTAACGGATATAAAAAAAGGCTATGACGAAGTTATAACTGCAGATGCAGATGTTGTTATTTGTGAGGGCGCTGGTGGTTGGCGACTGCCTTTAGGCCAAGGGCAATACTTGTCTGAATTTGTGCAAGAAAGTTGTCAGAATGTGCTACTTGTAGTCAATATGAAACTTGGCTGTTTAAATCATGCAATATTAACCTATGAGTCAATTGTCGCAGATGGCCTTAATTGTGTAGGTTGGATAGCGAATTGCCCTGAAAATATGCCTTATTTAACAGAAAACATTCAAGAGCTAACAGCACTATTGCCGATACCTAAACTCGCAGAGTTGCCTTTTGAACTCGATATTAGCATCGCAGCAAAGAAAATAGACCTTTCGCCATTAACCATGCTGCGATAAATTATTTAACTTAAAGGCTGATACTGCAAAAATAATAACATCAGCCTATAAAGTTTATCTATGCTTCAGGCTATTTAAGCTAGAGCCTTCAAAACCTCTAATCTACAGTCTTTTTTTTTCATCAATAATACAGATTTATGCTAATCGTTTAGTGAAATTTACAATAAGTAGGCTAAGTTGTCATCTGAACTAATCACCGCTTTTTCACCGGCTTTAAATAAATAACCAGAAGCTTTATCTGTTACGCCTGATGCTAAGGTCATGGTATTTTTTTTGATATCTAATGCCGTACCTTCAACAATAGCGACTATCGGCGTTGTCGGATTAAGTATCATGAATTCTGCTAAACGCTGTGCACGTGTTTCTCCATTATGGCCCGGTGGATTATGATCGGTGTAATGAGGATTAAGTTGAAAATCTACCAATTGAACGGCATTGAAGCTTTCTGGCTCTATAATTGGCATATCATTAGTGGTGCGAATAGAAAGTCCAGCGACATTAGAGCCCGCACTCCAGCCGATGTAAGGCATGCCTTGAGCAACTTTATGCTGAATGGGCGCAATTAAGTTGTTTTGATACAGCTGGTGTAATAAGTGAAATGTGTTACCGCCACCAACGGCGATGGCTTTCGCCTGATTAATTGCGCTGATCGGGTCATCATATTGATGTATGCCGCGAACTTTAACGTCAATTTTGCTCAGCGCATTTTGTACCATGGCGGTATAGTCATCATAATTTACCGTAACACCGGCATAAGGAATAAATAGCAGTTCGGTAACCCCATTAAGCTTGGCCTTTATCATGGTTAAAGCATGATCTAAATATGCTGTTTCACCAACACGTGAACTGCTCAGCAGTAGTAGGTTTGCATTTTCAATGGTCAAATTTTTCCCCTTATTTCATTTCGTTAACTTGTGGCATTTTACCCGATTTATAATTTGAAAGTTATGCCTTTAATGTTTTAATTCAGCCGAGCAGGCTAATGCGATAAAGCCAGAGCGGGTTTTGTATTTTGAAGATTTAGCCACCCGATCATCAATTTGCTTTATTAATAGCTCTGGTAAGGTCACATTTATTTTATGACTTTTCCCCATGTAAGGAATAATGTCAAAATCGAGTATTGCCCAAATAGGTGATGCGACTGAAGATAGTAACATATGCTCTTCAATCGTCTTTGCATGTGGCACTTTCTCACCATACTCAACCAATACTTTCAAGTGTGAGGCCGTCGCTTCATTTAACAGCAACAGCCCCTCATCCATGGTCAGGGCTTTAACCTGACAACCGGGTAAATCTACTACTGAAAATAGGTAATTATTTTCTTCTGGATTACGTACAACTAAAACCGGGTATTTCATGTCTTTCACCTTTATTTCAACAATAAACCACTATAACCCCGCTAACCTCAAATGTCCACGCCGAAACAACCCTAAGGGTTATTTGTTGATTGTCGATTATAACCCTGAAAACCCCTTGAAGGCTTTAAATTGCAACCCCTGTAACTCCACTCTTGTTTGGAGTGACTGTTCACTTACTCTTTATGACTTTATTTATATTTAAATTGATAATCTTTTTGGCTTTTGTCTCTGTAAATAAAATATTAAGAAAACAATTAGAAAATAGGGTTGCTAGAGTGCTCATAAACGATATTATTGAATTATATGGCAGCGTCGAAAAAGCTTTATATAGGAATGCACACCTGACGTTTTAAGTCGGGAATCGTATCAATATCAAGAAAAAAACATGACGTTTATCATGTTAAATATCAGCATCCATACGGATAACTGTGAAGGTAAAATTTAAAAATTTGGCCGCTTGTTTATTATAAATAACCAGCATGGTTAGCACTAAGAATAGGGTAACTTATGGTATCTAAAAATTTGTAAGTTTCCGATTAGCTATGGCACGCGACGCTGATTAATTTCCGAAAATAATTTTGTTTTATAAAGCTAGTAAGGTGGAATTACCAATAATTTTCAAAACTAAAATGTCCAGATGAACGTCTTAAGTGTTTTTTAAAACCAAGGGCTAATAGCATATCTCGAGTGTCATGCACCATGGCCGGGTTGCCACATAAGTAAAAAAAACTACTTTCTGTATTGGCTGATAGTTTAACCGCTGCTATTAAGCGACCATCTTGAAGTAATTCAGGGATACGACCTGAAAGTATGTCGTGGTGTTTTTCGCGAGATACTATCGGTAGGTAAATGAGTTTGCCGTTATATTCTGCTTGTAAATTTACGATCCGCTCTTGATAGACTAATTCTTGGCGCGTACGCACCGCATGAACTAGAACCAGGTTTTTAAAGCGCGTTTTAGTTTCATTTTCTGCTAGCAAGGAAAGAAAAGGGCCAATTGCTGTCCCTGTCGATAATAGCCAAAGATCGCTAACAGGGTCAGGGATCTCGTTTAATGTCATAAAGCCACTTGGCTTCTCACCAACGTAAATCTCATCTCCAATAGCTAAATGGGCAAGCTTAGGGCTTAAATCACCGTCAGGTACATCAATAATTAGAAACTCCATTTGATTTTTGCCAAGGTGATGATTTGGCGAATTAACAAATGAATAGGCACGCCTAAGCCAGTTACCATTTTCGTCTTTTAAGGCCAACTTGGTGAATTGTCCAGCGAGGTAGTCGCCAATGTCAGCTTTTACCGTGATAGAGAATTCATTTTCAGTCCATTGTTGGTGACGAACGACTGCTCCCTTGGTAAAGCCCGTTAAGTTGGTAGTCATAGCGTGCTCCTATCGAACTCATTGTTATTGTTATATGCTTAACTATAGAACTACCGTATTATTTTATGTGAAATTATTTATCAAAGTGGGATCACAATTTGAAAGTCTATGGTGATAATCAATCAGGAAATTGCTATAAAGTACAACTTACTTGTGCTTTGCTTAATATTGAGTATCAATGGTTACCCATTGACATTCTAAAGGGCGATAATGCGACCGCTTCTTTTCTCAGCAAAAGCCCTAATGGAAAAATTCCATTACTGGAGTTAGACGATGGCCGTTGCTTGATTGAATCGAATGCCATTATTAATTATTTAGCTAAGGGAAGTCATTTATTACCCAATGACGCTTTTGCATTAGCAAAAGTTCAACAGTGGCAGTTTTTCGAACAATACAGCCATGAGCCGTATATTGCTGTTGCCCGATTTATAGCTAAGTACCTAGGTTTACCAGAAAGTAAGAAAGCGGAATATGAATCTAAGCAAGAAGGGGGTTATAAAGCCCTTAAAATAATGGATAAACAATTACAGTACAGTGACTTCTTAACCGGAGCGCAATTGACAACTGCTGATATTGCCTTGTTTGCGTACACACATGTTGCCGATGAAGGTGGATTTGATTTGTCACAGTTTTCTGCGCTCAATGATTGGCTAGAGCGCGTAAAAATGCAAGCGCACTTTATCTCAATGCCTAGCTAAAGCTTGTGCTTTTCAACCTCTTCAAGGTTGATCATGTAAGCGTTTCTACCAATACCGTGAAACTCTTCATCAGTAAAAACAAGGGTATTTTCATCCAGAAAAGTTATTGCTTCTTTTTGGGTTACTAAACCTAGATCAATGCGATATTTATCACCAGAGAAAAAATCATCGCCATGCCAATTTTCAAATAACCAAATGCGCTGAGAATCAAGTAGCGCAAGTCGCTTTCTGTTTGGACTTAATGCAGCAGATGTTACCCAACAAAGTTTTTCAGCGAAAGTGCAGGTTTCAAACTTACTGATCTTTTTTGCATCATAATTAGCAGCGTGATCACCAATCTTATATAAAGTTGTTATACCGTTAAACGGCTCTGTACGATTTTTAGTAAAAAGATAAAGATGTCTTTTGTAGAAAATGAACGCCTCAACATCGAACTCCATTTCATCTGCTTTAGGAGGAAAGCTAGTATGCTCAGGGTATCTGAACTTAATTATTTCTGCCTGTGTAGTTTCACCCTTGATATCAATAGGGTTCTCTATCTTGTATATAGTTAGCCATTTGCGCAGATTGTCATTATTACCAAAATCTCCCAAAAAGAAGTGCCCAAAATCATCTTGAGTCATATCTTCCCAATCAATATTTTTAGCGTTTGAGACCCTGATTTCTTTATCAATACCACCGGTTTTGTTAAGTTGATACAACTTAGCTTGATCACCGCCATCATTAATGGCCCAAAGCTTTAAATCCTTATCAAATTCAATGCCCGATATTTCCTTTAACTGTTCGTCAATAGTGGCATATTTATTTTTATATAGCTGGTAGGTTGCGCCCGCTATAATGATGAACACCGCAATGGCACATCCGGTAAAAAATCCAGCCAGCGTTTTTTTCATAGATATTAAAACCAATAAAGTGTAGCAAATTTAATAGCGCGCAAGCATAGCAAGGAAATGGCACTATTACTTGTCTCAATTTGTAAAAAGCAGTAGCAGTTCATCTTTAATGCAATTAACGCGGCAACAAGATAGTTTGTAATTGTTTATTAATGGATGGCGAAAAGTACGCTGCATTATAGAAATAACACTATGCTTAAAAATAAGTAACCTGAATACCATATAAATTATATACGCTAATACCACTATTTTTAATGCTATCTACGTTGCATTCAAAGGTGTTTACTCGGTACTCATCTGGAACTGATAACCATAAGTTTACCACTAACAATGGGGTGTTCAGCACGTAAATTTGATTTGATTCATTTAATATTTATAACGTTATAGCGTTGGTATATCAGCAATTATTTCGATTTCAGGTTAAATAAACTCGATATTTTATTGGAGTGCATATGAAAAAGTTAATAATCCACTCATTTTTAATCATGACATTGTTTTTGCTCGCAGCCTGTCAATCTATGAATGCACCACAAAATAATTACAGTAATGCCGCAAAAACTAACCTCTTCTTAGATGATGAATTTAGCGGTTATGAAAATATTGTTATAGAGAGTGAAAATGAAATATTCGCTTTAAGTGAAGAAATGAAAACAATGGCGAAAAGAGTCGGTTTGGAGCGTGGGGCTCGTAACAAAGCGACAACGCTAATCAATCATTTTTTTAACCCCGAAAATATCAACCTAACCTACCGTACAGGCGCTAATGTGATTGCGACTGAAGCGTTTAAAAATAGAGAAGCTAACTGCTTGTCATTAACCATTATGGCGTACGCAATTGCTAAAGAAGCCAAGTTAGATGTTGCTTTTCAAAGTGTTGATATTCCTGAGTATTGGGTGCGTAATGGTGATGTTAATATGTTAACCGGCCATATAAACTTAACTGTGTTAGAGCAAAAAACAGCTCAAACGCTATTGTTTTTTGAGCGTTCGCAAATTGAAATTGATTTTGATCCCTTTGTATTGAAAAAGTCATTCCCTAAGCAAAGGATCAATAAACATACTGTTCTTGCGATGTTTTATAATAATAAAGGCGCTAACGCTCTCATCAAAAGAGATTATCTTAAGGCATATGCTTATTTGAAATCCGCCGTTAGCGTTGACCCTGATTTTTCTTCTGCGTGGGGCAATTTAGGTATTTTATATCGCTTCAAAGGCTATGAGCAAAGCGCGATGGAAATCTATCGTTATGCTATAAATTTAAATCACAGCAACTTAACCGCTATGGCAAATTTAAGCATGCTATTACATGTAAACGGCGCTTATGACGAAGCAAAGCAACTAGACTCACATATTATGCGTAGACGTGCGAACAATCCATATTATTACTCACTACTGGCTGATGAAAAGTTTCATCAAGGTGCATATTCTGCCGCAATAAACCATTATAAAAAAGCAATAAAACTCAATAATAACATCCATGAGTTCTATTTTGGTTTAGCCAGAGTTTATTATATGTTGAAGGATATAGATAAAGCAGAAAGTTACATGCGTAAAGCAATAAGAAAAAATCGCGTAGCTCATTTTGAAGAACAATACTTAGCAAAATTAAGTATTTTACAGAAAATGAACTAAGTATCGATATGACAACAATGCCTTTAAAGTCTTACTTCTTACTTATTGTTATAAGTTTATCTAATGCCTGTAGCGTTGAAAATTCGGGTGTTAGTCACACGGTTAACGTGCCAAAAGAAGCCGTGTTACAGCACTTATATTATTTATCTTCTGATGCCTTAAAGGGGCGAAAAATTGGTACGAAAGGCGGAAAGTTAGCGCAAAACTATATTGTAAGTCAGCTCGAACAACACAATATAGCGCCATTGTCGGAAAATTATTTTGCAACATTTACCATTAAAAATCGCTTTAAGTACATCAGGGGAAAAAACGTTATTGGCGTCATTAAGGGCACACAATTTCCAAATCGCTTTATTGTTTTGTCCGCACATTTTGACCATATCGGTAGTAAAGGTCGTCAAATTTATAATGGCGCTGATGACAATGCTTCTGGTACCTCAGCGTTACTTCACTACGCAAAGCTTATCAAGCAAACGCCATTGCGACACAGTGTCATCGTTTTATTTACTGATGGTGAAGAGGAAAACTTAACTGGGGCAAAAGCTTTTATCCGTGAAAACACAGAATTACTGCCTGATATTTTGTTAAATATTAACCTCGATATGCTGGCTGGCACAGGGTCTACTAAAAAATTGCATTATATAAGCCGAGGGCTAAAGCAGGTATTAACACCAGATAAGATAATCGCGTTGCGACAACAAAACTATGCGCTCCCTTTAAAAAAAGGCTTTAGGCAGCAAAGCCGCGGGGTAGAAAAATTTATACGCTGGGAATTAGCAAGTGACCATGGTGCTTTTTATAAACAAAAAATACCCTTTATCTATTATGGCGTTGGCCTTCATAAGCACTACCATCAAACGACTGACATTTATGAAAATATAAACCAAGCGTTTTTTTTACTGGCTGTCGCTACGATATACCAGCAAATTAGCTTTATTGATCAAAATCTATAAATTATTAAACGGGGCTACTCAGCTGAGTCAAAAACACGTTATAATGCTGATTACTCTTAAAATTAATTAAAATGAGGTTAACTCATCAATGGAAAAGCGATTTATAACAGCGCAAGAGTTACTTGAAGATTCATTTCGTGTTGCTGCAAAAGTTTATGAAGACGGTTTTAGACCGCAGTTTATTGTGGGTATTTGGCGTGGCGGTGCACCGATTGGTATTGCAGTACAAGAATACTTTGACTTTAAAAAAGTGGAAACTGACCACATTGCCGTTCGAACTTCTTCTTATTATGGTATTAACCAGCAAAGTAAAGAGATAAAGGTGCACGGTTTACACTATATCATTGAGAACGCAAATGCTGATGATGGCTTGTTAATTGTTGATGATGTTTTTGATTCTGGTCGCAGTATTGAAGCCTTAATAAGTCAAATGAAAAAGTTAACACGTAATAATATGCCGAAAGACGTCAGAATTGCCTGTCCTTGGTATAAACCAAAAAATTCAAAAGTTGATTTAGTACCTGACTACTATGTGCATGAGTCAACCGAATGGTTGGTTTTTCCGCATGAATTATCAGGATTAACCCCTGAAGAAATATCACACGGTAAAAAAGATTTAGCCAATATTCTAGATTTATTCGAATAGCTTTTATGGTCTTACTCGTCTTCAACTAACGCAAAAGCATTTTCTTGCGTTAGTTGTTTTAGTGTCAGCCCCGCGGTAGCGAAAAATAACTGGCAGATGAAATTACAAACTTGTTCAATACTGGCTAATGCATTATGTTACTTGATATAAAGCGTATTTTTACTTGGTCGTAACGCATGAATATAAAAATAACTCTACTATTTAGCTGCCTTTTCTCGGTAACTAGTACTAGTTGGGCAAAAACACCACTGGTTTTATTGTCTATTGATGGCTTTGCTCAACGCTACATTGAGCAATATCAACCCGACACTTTAATCTCACTCATTGAAAATGGCACGAGCGCAAAAGCATTATTACCGGTGTATCCAAGTAAAACCTTTCCTAATCATCTCAGCATTATTACCGGTCGCTATCCAGCAAATCACGGTATTATTCATAATGATTTTTATCACCGCGATATTGATAAAGCGTATCAACTTGGTGATGGAAAAAACGATGCCCGTTGGTTAACCGCTGATCCGCTTTGGCATATTAATGAAATGCAAAGTAATAAGTCAGCAGTTTATTTTTGGCCCGAATCGGAAACCCCTAGAGATAATAAAACAGCAAGTTACTATTACCCCTACAAACATTTTACGCCAAATAGCGAAAGGTTAGCACAAATACTTGCCTGGTTGCGCTTACCTGAGGCAGAACGACCAAGCTTTATTGCCGGCTATTTTGCCAGTGTAGATGACGCCGGTCATGACTATGGTGAAAACTCACCAGAACTGATTAATGCGATTAGTCAACTCGATAAGTTACTGGGGAATTTTATTCAGCAAATAAATCAAGAGTTTAATGGTAATGTAAATGTCGTCATTGTTTCCGATCATGGTATGACTACAATAGATAAACGTCATGTTATCGACTGGAATAAAAATAACGTTGAGGGGGTAAAGGTAATTAACGGCTCTACTCAATTGTATTTATATAGTGATAACAAGACTAAATTACAACAAAGTATCGCGCTATTTAAAAGTAGTCAACGCACGGATAAACAGTTGAATTATCGCATATTCGAATATCCAAATTTCCCCAAGCATTGGCATCTAAATAGTGAAAGTTCTGTGGTGCCTAATGCTATTATTGATGCCTCGCCATCATATATTTTTAGCAAAGGCGACTCGCATATCGATCCTGAAACACATGGTTATGATCCTAAATTTCAACGTGATCTTGACGCGATTTTTATTGCGGTAGGGCCATCATTTAGCAAGAATAAACAAATAAACGCGTTTGAAAATATTCATATTTTACCAATATTGACCAGAGCGCTTGGATTAAATGACGTTAGTAATATTGATGGTAATTATCGAATTGCCGAGCAGATAGTAAAATAAGATGATGAGTCGGTGATGCTATTTACGTTTACCCTCGTTAAAGGGCATCAAGTTGCGTCAGGAAGGGCCAATGATCCACGCTTTGTCGATGGTACTATTGCTGCACAATTACCATTTTTTAATGATCTAGGTTTATCGCTTAGACATTATCATCGAGCAACGTTAAACGCTGAATTTGATTGTAAGTCTATTACATTAAAACAATGCGATTACCATTTTAAGCAAGTGAAGTGGCATCCGAAAATGCCTGCAGAAGACTTTAAGTTTTGTCGTTGCCATATTTGGCTAGATAAAAAATCGTATTCTGCACTAATTTATCAACCACAAGTAGTGACTAAAACAGAGCATTTTCAGCCCCAAAATCAATTAGAAATACTGGCACCATTTATTAAAGATGTTAGGTATGGTGATACGCTAACGTTAGATGTTTTACCTTCAGCTATCACAATGGTTGAGGGGTAATGTCCATTAATCAAGTTACATTATTACCGATGCTTTGTGGGTTGTGATCCACTTGCCATCATTTCCGACAAAAAATATCGTCCACATCGAAGGTTTTCACTAAAATTACTTTTCATTAACATGCATAATAAGGTATGTTTTATCTACATCGAATCTTTAAATAATTACCCTATGCAAATAAGTTATATTGCTCGTCAAGCTATTCTAGACCGAAATAATCAAACTGTTGGTTATGAACTTTTATTTAGAGATAGTCCTGAAAACAAATTTCCTGAAATTGATCAGGATATTGCGAGTTCTAAGCTCATCATACAAAACCATTTCCAGGGTGATATTCAATCGGTTAGTTTAGGTAAATTAGCCTTTATTAACTTCACAGAAAAATGCCTAATTGATAAATATCCGTTGATGTTTGATAAAGCGACAATTGTCATTGAATTGGTAGGGCATCAGTCAGCCAGTGAGCGATTATTAAAGATTGTTAAATATTACCATGACAAAGGCTATAAAATAGCGCTTACGGAATACGACTTAAACGAAAAGTGGGATGTGTTATTTCCTTATATCGCGATGATAAAGGTTGATGTTGAAGTCATCAATGCCAAGCGTTTGCGCCCAGTTATTGAACGTCTTAAGTCGTTCGACATTAAATTAATTGCCGAAAAAGTTGAAACCAACTTTCAGCTCCAGTCTTTAGCAGAAGTAGGCTTTAATTATTATCAAGGTTTTTTCTATCATGAGCCTGAAATTATTGAGGGGCAAACCTTAGTTCCCATTAAGTCACAGATGCTACATTTGATCAGTGAAACCTTTAATATGCCATTAGATTTTGACCATATCGCTGAAATTATTGGCCATGATGTCAATTTAACCGTAGGTTTGCTTAAATTAGTCAACAATGTGTCAACCGGAACACGCGTTGAAATAACGTCATTAAAGCAAGCGGCAGCTTATTTAGGCGAAGAAAAGCTCAAGCAATTTGTTACGATTTTAGCGCTATCAAAACTTACTTCTGATAAAACCAGTGAAGTATCAAGACAGTCATTGATAACCGCAAAGCTGATGTCAAATCTGGCGAAAGAAAGTGCTTTTATCGAAATTAGCGACTTTGCCTTTATTACCGGTTTATTAAGTGCTATTGAAGTTATTTTGAGTATGCCAATGGACGAAATATTAAAGACAATGCCATTAGCCAAACCCATTGAAGAAGCACTAGTCAATCATAGTGGCTTATTAGGGAAGTTATTAGAGTTAACCACAAATTATATTACCGGTAGTGGTGAAAATATTCAGCAATTGACTGACTTGTATGGCCTTGATGGCAATTTTATTCATAAAGAATTTGTTAGTGCCAGTAACTGGTGTAAGTCATTGGGTGTCTAGTATTATTTATCAGATAAAAAAAGAGCGTATGTTAGTACGCTCTCTTAAATTTCAATCGTTAGTGTAAATCATTCGTTTTCGGTAAGCTTATCTTGCGTACGTTCTAAAAAGTCACTTGCATCATGGCGTTCATGCAATTGAGTTGACAACTCACCCCATGTTTTATTAACCACAACACCACGTTTTACCGCAGGGCGTTGATCAATTTCTTTCGCCCAACGCATAACATTTTTATAAGATGCTAGATCTAAGAATTCGGCAGCTTCATATAGGCGATTTAATGCAAGGGCACCATACCAAGGCCAAATTGCAATATCGGCAATGGTATATTCATCGCCACACATATAATGATTATTTTCAAGATGCTTATCTAATACGTCAAGTTGACGCTTAACTTCCATTGAAAATCTGTCAATGCAATATTCGATTTTTTCAGGTGCATACGCATAAAAATGACCGAAACCACCACCTAGATAAGGTGCACTGCCCATTTGCCAGAATAACCAAGACATACACTCGGCGCGTTTTTCTTCACCTGGCATAAAGGCATTAAACTTTTCCGCTAAGTAAAATAAAATCGAGCCAGACTCAAATAAACGAATAGATTGCTCACTACTTTGATCTAGCAAAGCCGGTATTTTAGAATTTGGATTAATCTCAACAAAACCGCTACCAAATTGATCACCTTGGCTAATATCAATGAGGAAAGCATCGTATTCTGCTTCTTTTATACCCAGTGCTAGCAACTCTTCAAACATAATGGTTACTTTAACGCCATTAGGTGTTGCTAAAGAATAAAGCTGAAAAGGGTGCTTGCCTTTGGCTAACACTTTATCATGTGTTGCCCCTGAAATAGGGCGATTAATGCTTGCCCAATTACCACCGTTATCAGTATTCCATTGCCAAACTTTCGGTGGAATATAGGAATTTTCGTCGCTCATGCCATCTCCAAATAGTTGTTAAATGATACGATTACTACGTTAAGCGCAATACTTTACAAATACTAGTACTTCCCTTGATATTTTAATACCTTATTGCTATCAGTTAGACAATAAAGAACGATTCTTTTGTTTCCAGATAACATTTTTTTCTGATAATAATCCTAGTATTAACCTTGTTGCTAAGGCTTGGAGCTTAATCGCAATAATATAAACTTTGTAGATGATGAACTTTTAAACTAAAAGCCGCTATATGAAAACAGGAACAAAAAGCATATATTAGCAAAAAATATAATGATAATAATCACTGATGGTATTAGCGTGACCAACTTAAGTATCAACATAAGCAAAAAAATATTATTCACTGTTGCACTGGCAAGTGTATTAGCGGGTTGTGCAAATATTGTCGAGCATAAAACAAGGATATTTAAAGGTGAAAATCTTATCACGCCTTATTCTGGGTTTTTATCCGGTTGGCGTTTGTTGATTGAAGATAAAGAAAACTACCACTCTAGAATGTGGCAACATCCTGTTCATGGTTTTAATGACGCCTATGTCGTTAGTGTTAGCACACCAGAACGTAAGGCACTGTCTCAGATCCGTAGCGTTATAGACATGCCTGGCTATAATAGCTGTGTAAAATTCTCAACATTAACATTATCGTCAACTTCAAATAGCAGCTATCCAAGCGAGTTATGGCAAACATATTGTAAAAAAAAGGATGGCAGTGAAGCAAAAATTTTACATCTTATTTTACAAGGGCAAGATAGTTTTTATCATGTTCAGAAAATTTGGCAGGGCTACATTGTTGCCCAAGAAATAACTGAGTGGCAAGAACGTTTTCAAAAAATTTATCTTTGTGACAGCAGAGTCGATAAGTCGAATTGTCCTGAAATATCCAGTGAGTAAAACTTTTACGTTAAAAGGGTAGCAATCTTGTTACCCTTGTTAACTTTTGCTCAATGTCGGGAATAATAACTATTTTTTATCGTCACATTCTTCGCCATGACAGGTATTAAGCTTTGCTAATTCGGCTTTATCTTTTGCTAAGACTTGTTGCAAATCTTCTTTTCGTTGCTTAACCGCAACACCATAACTATGATCGTCACCCCATAAGTTTGCCAATAAACGTAGTGATTCATGATCATGATCTGAAAATAGTTTGCCCGCACGCTGAGCGGTTTTATCATCATTGCCAAGTAATTTAAGCGCTTCAATCCCCAGATTAAGTGCAGAATCAAAGGTTTCGCGTTTAAATATCGTAATACCTATGTTCATCAATTCATAGGCATGTCGTCTATCTCTGGCGCGGGCGACAACTTTTAAATTAGGAAAATGCTTGGCTGCTAACTTCGCTAATTCAATGATTTTATCCGCATCATCAATAGCAATAACCAGAAGTTGCGCTTCGTTTGCACCCGCTGCTTCCAATAAATCTTGTCTTGATGCATCGCCGTAATACACTTTATTACCAAAGCGTTTTAGCAGCTCTATTTGGCTTGGGCTATGGTCCAAAATTGACAAGTGGTAGCCTTGTGCTGATAATAAACGTCCAACTATTTGTCCGAATCGACCATAGCCTGCAACTATAACTTGAGTGGTTGGCTCTATTTCTTCAGTTGATTCATAAGCATGATCTGAAATTGCCTTTTTATCGATAACTTTATCGTAAAAGATTAACAATAAAGGTGCTAACAGCATCGATATGGCGACAACTAATGTCGTAAACTTGGTTTGTGTTACATCTAGTATTTGCAATGATGAAGTGAGCGAAAGTAAGACAAAAGCAAATTCACCACCTTGCGCTAGCGCTAAGGTAAATAGATACTTTTGTTTTCCTGATAATTTAAACATTACGCTTAAAAAGTAAAGCACCAAGGCTTTAATCACAATGAGGCCGAAAACTAACGCTAAAATCGTACCAAACTGTTGTCCGAACAATTCAAAATCAATTGAAGCTCCAACAGTAATAAAAAACAAGCCCAGTAATAAGCCTTTAAATGGCTCTATATCTGCTTCCAATTCATGTCTAAAGTCACTTTCCGCTAAAACCACTCCTGCTAAAAATGTGCCTAAGGCTGGAGACAAACCTATTTTTTGCATTAAAACGGCAATGGTAATCACCAAAAATAACGCAAAAATGGTAAACAATTCACGTAACTGCGTATTGGCGATATATCTAAATACCGGCGCTGAAATATATTTACCGGCAAAAATTATCGCTGCAATAACCGTTATAGAAATTAGCACCTGGCCATAAACTGGGAAATGCTCAATTAAATTACCATGCGATTGCACACTTGTAACACCTGATAAGTCAGCAAACGCCAATAAAGGTAATAGGGCTAATATGGGAATAACGGCAATATCTTGAAAAAGTAACACCGAAAAAGCATTTTGTCCGGCCTCTTGTTTAATCCAACCTTTTTCCGCAAGTGTTTGTAATACAATGGCTGTAGAAGAAAGTGCTAGCATTAGGCCAATAGCCATAGCGGTTTGCCAGCGTAATTCCAAAATATAAAAACATCCGGCAAATAAAATTAATGTTGAAAGGGTGACTTGCAGTCCACCTAAACCAATGATCGAATGCCTAAGTTTCCAGAGTCTAGAAGGCTGTAGCTCTAAGCCGACTAAAAAAAGCATCATAACAACACCAAATTCAGCAAAGTGCATAACATCAGTTTGGTCGCCAACTATGCCTAGCAGAAAAGGCCCAATCAAAATGCCGGCTAATAAGTAGCCCAGAACAGAGCCTAAGCCTAAGCGTTTCGCAATGGGCACGGCAACTATCGCAGCAGCAAGGTAGATCAAAGCAATTTCTAACATAATTTATCCATTTTGATATTTTTGTTGTAATTTTCGTAACTTGTTTATAAATGTAGTTTTTAATTATTAATCGACTTTACGGCGCTTACCACTCTCTGCACGCTTCTTATTCTCACTTTGAACGTAAACCGTATCAGTTGTTGCCATGCTTGCATGACCTAGATCTTCTGAAATATCTTTGAGAGGGCGCCCACGTTCAATTTCCATACTTGCACCTGTATGTCTTAACCAGTGTGAAGATGCTTCTTTTAGCTTTAATGCCTTATTAGCACTTTCCGATCGGCGCATATTTTCATAAGCGTGGTCGAAAACACTTTGTACTAATCGTCGTAAATGCCGAGAAGTCATGCCGCCTTGACCTCGTACTTTTTCAACAAGGATCGTATTTTCATTACTAGATGGCAAACCTAATAAGCCGCGTGATGCACGATAACGCTCTAAAAAGGGCAGAAAATCAATAGGAACGGTTATATCGCGGAGTTTTCTACTTTTGCCAAATACTTTAAGCCACCAGTTTTCATCCTCATCTTGCCAAAAATGGCTCATAACAGGAGACCAATTCGGCCGTTCAGATAACTCAGAAATCCTTAAAAACAGGGTTTTTAAGGCAGCAATAACGAATAAATTTCGTTCAAAAATAGGGTTTTCATTAGCCATGTCTACAGCAGTATCTAAAACATATTGCCATTGGCTAGCGGTTAAACGTTTGATTTCTTTAACTTGTGAGTCAATGATAAAGTGACGGCAATCTTTTTTAGCAATTTGTGCGGGGTTACCAATACAGAAATCTTCGGACATTAAGTAATTATAAAAAGCGATAACCGCGGTAAACATTGATGTCAGTGTTTGTTGTGATGGACGATATTTTTTCTTATCAACAACATATTGAGATTTGAGACTTTTAGGCGCTTGTATTTTAAATGGAAACCAATGTTCATTAGCTGACGAATAACCATTGGTGATCCTAAAGCGTTCTTGATTTGACGTACCGATCCACGTTACCGGTGGCTGCCAACAAAAGTCAGCATATTCAAGAAAGTCAGACTTACGCAATTGGTCAATCGGTTTTTTCTTCTCGATAAAAGACCAAAGAAGAAAACGTTCTACGTCATTTCTAAATCTGTCATAGGTATGTGCAGATTTGTTTCTGCCAATGTAAGTCAGAAAAACTTTGCCCCAATTAAATTGCTCAAGCCACCAGGGTTCATTTGAAGAGAATATTTTATCTAGCTCAGGATAGTCATCAAAATCGAAATCGCATAAATCTAGATATGGCGGATATAAAGGAACAGGTTTAGTTAATAACATTTTATTTTGCATTCTAGCTATCAAGAATCAGATGAAGCCAGTCTAATGCATTATATGCACTATGTCCAATACTGAAGAGTATCGGACATAGTGGGGTGTTTGTTTGATGTGAGTGTCTGTCTTGTGATTACCGTCAGATTTTAAAATCTGAAATTGGCTTATAACACCGTTTATAACGCTTTTTTGCTATGTACATTATTTTACTAAAAAGTTAGCTGTTTTGCTCCAGGCATTAAAAACTTGTTCACGTTATTCAGTTACTAGGGAAAGTTTATTAATACACCCGATCACCAAATACTCACGGCCTTAAAAAATATACTTGTTCTTTAAAACCTATAATCTCAATATATCGTGGTAACTGGCGACTTCAGCATCGAACTTAGTATTTTGTTTTAGGTGATCGCGCATCGCTTCACTGGCTTCAGGCTCACCATGGACTAAGCGAATTTTAGTTTTTGCTTTTAATTGCGATGATTGTAACCATTGGGTAATTTCTTGATAATCACTATGACCCGACAAGCCATGCAATACCTCAACTTCGGCTTTAACCGGCCACCATTTGCCATGTATTTTTACCGCCTTCTGTCCTGCTATCATTTTTGCTCCGCGTGTACCGCCTGATAGGTATCCGGTGAATAATATTGTGGTTCTATAATCGCCTAACAAACGTTTCATGTGATGCAAAATTCTCCCTCCTGTTGCCATGCCGCTGCCGGCAATAATAATATGAGGCAGTGTTAATTCAGCAAGTGCCTTAGATTCATCAACGGTTTTAGTGAAGCTTGCCACATGGCACATATCATAACATTGTTCTTTACTGAGCCTGTTTAAGTCACAATGTTGCTGGTAAATATCGAAGACATTTATCGCCATGGGACTATCGAGATATATGGGTAACTTAGGGATGCTATCTGCCTTAATTAAGGTCGCTAACATATGTAATATTGATTCAGTTCTTCCCACCGCAAAGCTTGGTATTAGTAGCACCCCTCCTTTTTTAGCCATTGCGTTTACCACTTTAGCAAGCTGGTCTAAAGATGATTCTTTGTCGTGCAGTCGATTACCGTAAGTCGACTCTAGCATTAATAAATCAAGTGGAGGAAGCGTTTTTGGTGGCAACATAATACTGTCATTACTACGACCCACGTCACCTGAAAAACCAACGCGCTTGCCATCCGCTTGAAGAATGATGCTCGCAGCGCCTAATATGTGGCCAACACTTTGCAGTGTGACCTCAATATCTCCAATTGTGAACGTTTCATCAAAATCGACTGGCTGAAAAAGTGACAAACAAGCTTGGGCAGTTGCTTTGTCATATAAAGGATCAGGATTTTTATGTCGACTTATCTTATGCTTACCATAAAACTTAGCGTCATCTTCTTGAATATGCCCACTGTCGACTAATATTATTGAACATAAACTGATTGTTGCAGGATGCGCATAAACCGGTCCGCGGAAACCTTGTTTATATAAAGCAGGTATAAAACCGGAATGATCTAAATGTGCATGAGTAAGCACTATCGCATCCAACTTTTGCAAATCTAACGGCAATGGCTCTCTGTTCCGTGCTCGTAACCATTTATAACCTTGATATAGTCCACAATCGATCAAAACTTTACTTGCACTTTTTTCTACCAAGTATTTTGACCCAGTTACTGTTCCTGTTCCGCCGAGAAAGGTAATGTTCATTGAAAATCCTTACAATCTATTGAAAGTGTTAGATTATTACTGTCGATGGCGATAAAGTTATTGAGTGAGAAGTCAGGGGGACGCACTTGATACATCCAACCAACGCCTATTGTTTTTCTCAAATCATGGCACTAATACGATGGGGATACCTACAGTATGAGCCAGTTTATTCGCTACACTGCCCAACAACATATCAACAATACGTGACCTCCCCTGACGACCGACAAATAACATATTGGCATGAGTTTTTTTTACGTGTTCATTTATTTCATCAACCGGGTCTCCCCATATTAATTCGGCAGTTAGACCGACATCCGAATGCTTATATTTCTCAAGTAACGGTACTAATACGCTATTTGTGATATTTTTTTCTTCAGTTGTTTTATCTAATATCGGAAGATTTACCCCTCCTTCCATTATCATAGGTTGTTGTAAATATGACCAATCGACCACGGTGATTAACTTAACGCTAGCATTGACTTTTTCAGCTAAAGTTATTGCCCTATCGGCTGCTCGATCGCCCCAATCGCTGCCGTCAACTGCAACAACATACAATATTTTACTCATGATAGTTTCTCCAAAATTTATCTTTTAAAACAAGATGGTTTAATAGCCATAAGATTGATAATCATTTCTTTTATATGGAATAAGTTGATAATTTGATTGTAAAAAAGTCACCAAATTTATCAATTCAGTTACGGTCATTACATCATTATAAATGGTCATTTTAGATACGCCATCAGTTTGAATAGAATCTAACTTATATCCTCGAGCAAACTTATGAGACGGATTTATTACCGAGGTTAGTAGGTCAGCATAGGTTTTTACTTGGCTAGATTTTCCGCCGAGCACAATCGAAAAATCAGCATTGTCTATTAAATCACTTGCTGGCTCTAAGCCATTTATAGTGTGGCATGCCAAACATTTGTACTTTACCAGTACAAGCTTACCTTCATCATTATTTCCTGCGGGTAAATTAAAACCTTGCGGAGATTCAGCCCCTAAATCACAACCAATTAAGCCATTAGCAATGAGCACAATTATCAATAACATTAAATATTTCATATTTACGCCTAAATAAATATTTGAAGAGAATATAAGAAGTTTAGTTTATCGCTAACTTACCAGAGAAGTTATTGCTGTATATTATGACCTAGCTCAAGTTTTGAGACTTATTTATCGGCATTAAAGCTAACTCGATTTGTTCTTGCTATGTGAATATTGGTTTATTGGTGGCTTGCATCTACAAGGTGATTTTTTATTGGACAGTTATTAAATATAAGTGTTAACGGCTTGCATGAATGGATATATAATTTCAATATGATGTGTTGATTGTGTTGTAAGTTGCCTATTTCATTAGCGATTCTTTATTCATTAACCATTTTCTATAAGTAGCTCTTAATGCTCCATTTTTAATAAGGTCTTTATTCTTGACTATCAACCACATAAAAATTATAGCAAGCACGATATTTGCACTTTTGGCTTTTGCAGCAAATTCAGTATTATGCCGAATGGCACTCGGTGAAAATGCTATCGATGCTAGCAGTTTTACGGTTATACGCCTGTTTTCGGGTATTATTATTTTATTAGTGTTAGTAACCTTGACGAATAAACTCAATAAAGTGGAAGCGGTTAATACCTCTAAAGGCAGCTGGTTAGCAGGGTGTATGTTGTTTATTTATGCGGTGGCATTTTCATTTGGTTATATTTCTTTGGATACCGGCACCGGCGCTTTGATCTTATTTGGTGCTGTGCAAATAACCATGATCATCAGCAGTGTCATTTCAGGTAATAAACTTCATATTTCTGAATGGCTAGGCTTAGCGACTGCCTTTGCCGGTTTTGTATATTTAGTTTTTCCGAGTTTGACTACACCTTCACTTATGGGTTTTATACTGATGAGTATTTCAGGTATGGCTTGGGCATTTTATACCTTGCTAGGTAGAAGCTCTAAGAACCCATTACGTGACACCAGCTATAATTTTTTACGTACTAGCCCTTTCATATTAGTACTCATGATATTGGCTTATAACAGCGCACATATTACATCGACAGGACTTATTCTAGCGGTACTATCGGGTGCAATAGCTTCAGGTGTTGGTTATTTTATTTGGTATATTGCGTTGACTGGACTATCCGTTACTCAAGGGACTGTTGTGCAACTATTTGTGCCAATAATCGCCGCTATTGGCGGTGTAATATTCACCAGTGAACTGATCACACTACGCTTAATCGAGTCATCGGCTTTAGTCCTTGGCGGGATTTTAATCGTTATACTAGGCAGATATTACTTTGTTCAGTTAGCAGCTAAAAAAATATAATATTAATAATATCATGCAGATAATAGATTTACCCGCCCTACTATAAAATTCAATTTATTATATTTTTCTCTGTGGCCGACATTGGGTGAATAAGCGCTTTGGTTATTTTACCGTGTTGGTGCTTAACTATTGCTCTGTTAATATAGCCGTTAAATTTACCTGATTGCCATTGCGCTAATAAAGCTGAATTACTGGTTAAATTGGCAATAAGGCCAGTTGATTTTTGTGTCTTGATCTTTTTATTATTTTGGTTAGCACTAAGACTTTTTTCATTACTAGATTGCTGAATGGCAAAACTCTTTTCCCTGCTTGCGGCAACAATACAAATGCTATTTTCCGCAGCTTTCGCGACTAAATTATATTCTACTTCCTGTGGTTCTTGAATATCAAAAGGCACGAGCAACAGATGAATATCATTTAGGGCGAGTACATTGACCGTTTCAGCTATATTTGCATCGTCAGCGGTTAACATCACAAGGTTAATATTACCTTGCTCTAAAGGTAATTCGATAATTTTTATCCTATCAGCTAAGGCAGTCCACTGATATCGTTGGCAAAAATGTAATTGTTGTTGTGTCGCAAAGATCCCATGTTGGCTTATTAATACCGCATGATGGTTGCCATTAAGTACTAAACTGGTACAAACATATTGAAAAGGCCGTAATACCGCGCTGACTTGTTGAATAAGTTCAGTGCTCATACGCTCGATGTGCTTTAACGTTTCGCTGTTCTGAGTGACGGTTTTATCGCCGATAAAAAACAACTCAGGTAATTGAATGATGTCACTGAGGTTATTTTCAATATAATGACAAACGTCTTCAACGGCTTGCTCGTTTGCTTTATAAGTGGCAAATATAGCGACATTAGCGCTTTCTGGAACCTTATCACCATATTCGTCATCGCGCGTTGTTGGCTGTTTAACCAAGGTTTTTTCGATATAGAGCTCTGGTCGTTGCTGTTGATTAAAGCGAGTACCATCAGGACGAAGCTTCTTTTTTAGCCCTGCTTCAGCTAAGTTAATATCTGCAAAGGTATAACCTTCTTTATTGTTCGCTATTTTTGCTAATGTCTTGCCATCTGGTGCTACGATCTGGCTTTGACCGGCACCGACATGATAGTTTTTATCAATAGTACTGAATGCTAAAAAGCTATCGATAATTTTCGCGCTGTCTCGAACATCTTCGCTGTCTGTGATGGCAAGCAATGCCCCAACTTTATTGGCCGTAGCGGTAAATACGTTATTTTCAGTGGCTCGAGCGAAGTCGTGTATCTTGCTTTGATCCAACGCGAATGAGTGCTCAGAATTACACAATAACTGGGCGCCATTTAGCGCTAAATCACGAGATGGCTGAGAAGTATGACCATCACCTATTAACATTCCAAACTCACCAAAAACGGTTGATACCGTTGTTGAAGCTTCATGTGAACAAGTAAAATAAATATTGTCCTGCTCACTCAAGTTTTTCTTATCGACCTGCTGAACAAGCTCGCCAAGAGGCGAAAATAAACAAGAAGTGATACTAATATTTGATTTAATCGAGGCGTTTTGATGATCGCGCGTCATATCTCGACGTAGTGTCAAGTTAAGTACGATGTAACAACCATGTTGTTTAGCTTGCAGTGCTACTTGTTGTAAAAATTCACTATCAGTTGCCAACGCTTGATGCCAGGCCTCGTTATGATCCGCATAACAAGGTTGTGTATTACAAAACTCTGGCAGTACAATAATCGCGGGTTTACACGCTGCTGTTTCATTGATCATTCTAAGGCAAGTTGCTAGGTTTTCTTGGCAATTAATAGTTGTGGCAAATTGAGCAACGGCTACTCGCATGATTTATATATTCCAGATAGTTAGTAATAGATCACACGTTGTAATGTGAATGCATAACATGGTTTTTTGGAGATTATACCTTGTTAATTATATTTGTGGTCTTGTTCACTATCATAATTGCAAAAATATACAGTGTAATGCGCTGGGTACGACTTATGTTCACAATGTTGAGAAAGTAACTCGTTATCAAGTTTTATTGTTTGGCACTCTTTGGTTATACTAAATTTTAATATCTCTTTAATAGTTATTTCTATGTTAAAAGCTTTAAATTACTTTGTTTTTATCGTGCTATTAGGATGTTCTGCAGCTTCAACAGCAGAGCAAACACTAAAAGTTGGCGTGGGGAACTTTCCGCCTTTTTTTATTGAAGAAGGAGAAAGAGGTATATTTATTGAAATAATCGATGAAATATTTAAACAACTTCCGCAATACAAAGTTGAATATATATTTATGAGCAATCATCGAATATTGCATGAAATTAATTACGGCCAATCAATTGATGTTGCGTGTAATATTTTTCCTAGTTCAAAACTTAAAGCACATTTATCAGAGCCTATATTTCGCTATATAGATGTAGCTATTTCAAAGAAGTCTGCTCATTTAACAGTAGCGACCACGGCAGACTTAAAGGGCAAACATATTGCTGCATATCAAGGGGCAACGGAGATGTTAGGCGATGAATTTCAACAAATGGCTAATGATAACGCTAATTATTCTGAACACGCTCATCCTAATGAAACAACCTTGCTAATGCTGAGCGGAAAAAAGGATATTCGAGTCGGTGACCTCAACATTTTTTGGTATGATTTAGGCCATAAATATTATAGTAAGCAAAAAAATCTAACGTCTGACGAATTTAACATTCATTATTTATGGCCTAGCCTTTATTCACATATGGCTTTTAAAGATCCACAATTGAAAAATGTTGTAGATGATGTGATCAAAGCATTAAAGCTTAATGGTACGATTGAGAAAATCTATGCAAAATATAATATTTAGTCCGTTGTAAATAACCGCTCAGCCATGAACATCGCTTACTAGGTAACGAGTGTTTGACGCTTTACTGGCACACATATTAAATTACGACAATAATTGCTGTACGCCTATAGTGCTTAAAACAGATTAATCATCAGGGCTATTTAACCAGATATCGGCATTTATTGATGGTGGCTTCTTTTTACGCTTTTTCTTGCCTGTGCCTTCTGGCGCAGCCATTGGTTTTTCTGCGGTTAATAATGTCTCAATGGCATCGTTATCAACTTCAAAGCCTTCAACTTGCTCTCGATCTAGCCAGATTTTGTGCTTCTTTTCGATAACCTTAAAATGATGATAATCTTCATGATCTATAAGTGATAATGCTAAACCAACCTCGCCTGCTCGACCACTTCGGCCAATACGGTGCATGTAATCTGAGGGGCTTCTCGGTAAATCAAAATTGATCACTACGGGTAATTTTTCAATATCAAGACCACGAGCCGCAATATCGGTCGCTATCAATACTTCAATTTCACCATTTTTAAAGCCGTCAAGCACCCGACTACGAGCGCCTTGACCTTTATCACCATGAAATACTTCGGCGGTAATACCGCGCTTTAAAAGCTTTTCAGCTAGGTGATTGCAGCTATTTTTAGCATTAACGAATATCAGTGCTTGTCGCCATGAATGTTGTATGATCAAATGCGCTAATACTGCTGTTTTCTCGCCCTTATTGACGGTGAAAACCCGTTGTACCAAGGTACTGGCATCGCTACTTTGCAGTTGAATCTCAATAGCATTATTCAATAACTTTTCAGTTAGGGCTTTTACTTGTTCGGGAAAGGTTGCTGAAAATAATAAGGTTTGCTTGTTCTTTGGTAATAAAGCTAATAAAGCCGTTAGCTCTTCGGTAAAGCCTAAGCTCAACATTCGGTCAGCTTCATCGAGCACTAAGGTGTTAACTTTATCGAGTTTAATAGCATTGCTTGAAATGAGATCAAGTAATCGACCGGGTGTGGCCACTAAAATATCAGTGCCGCCGCGCAAAGCTAGCATTTGAGTGTTTGCCGATACACCGCCAAAAACTGCTACGGTTTTAATTTCGCCGTTAAAATGTGCCGCATAGGATTTAATACTATCGGCGACTTGCTTCGCTAACTCTCGGGTTGGCACCAATATCAAACCTGAAACATAGTTGCCTTTATTTTTGTTTACTGACTTTCCAGTGTCTTTTACTTGCGCTAGGTATTGCAGCATGGGTAGTGCAAAAGTTGCGGTTTTACCTGAGCCGGTATTTGCCCCAGCAATTAAGTCACGTCCTGCTAACACACTCGGAATAGCTTGCGCTTGAATAGGCGTTGGCTGTTGATATTCCAGCTCAACTAATCGAGCTAATAATGGTGTAATAAGGCCAAGCTCTGAAAAGCTGGCAGGTGTAGTAAGCGTAGTGGTATCAGACGTCATTAATATAAAGGGCTCAAAGCTAAAATAATTGCCGCTATTTTAGCGTATTTATGGCGCTATAAGTTAGTAAAAAACCGTTTTTATCAGAATAATACTTCGTCGCGTTAGTTTCGCTAAGCTAGCGCTGAGTTGGTACATTTCATGTAAGCTGTGGTTTAACTCGCGCATCAAGGTATGTCATTCGTTATTTCATCTGGCCTTTGATTAAATTAGCACTATTAGCAAAGCCGGCTAAGGTTGTAGCCATGGCAGCTAAAGAGCCAAATATGATGAAGAGTGACTCGCCAGAGGTGAGTGCAATTGCCGCTATCCCTAGAAAAATCATCAAGGTTAGCGGTAATTTATAGTTACGCCAAGGACCTTGATCGGCACTTTTAACAATCATATTTAATGTTGTTTGTGACTCAGCGTTAAGAACAAATTCAGCAAAACTCTGGTTAATTATTTTCAAATGGTCATTATCAACTTTGATTAAACCATTAATGGCCAAATGCTCGATAACGATATTATTCATAGGATTTAGTCTGTTGCCCTTTGCTAAATGATATAGGGCAAGCTTCTCTTCGTTCGAGCACAGCTCCCATTTAAAGCGGAATAAAGCTTCTGAGCACAAATGAATGTAATGCAATGTCGCCCAATGTGGCTTATCACTCGCTTCTACATCAGTGTTTTGTGCGACTTGATTTTTTAAATAACTAAGCTCAGGAAAGTATTCAAGCTCTTCATCTAATACACTTTTATTTACTGACAAGGTTAATTCCACTGGCACTTTAACGCTAAAATCTTTTAAACATTCTGACCAGCTTATATATTCAATGTTTTGATTTATGTCCACGTTAACCTCAGGCAATAGCGCTTTCATTTCGACTTTTTGCAGACTATTAAAGCCGACTACAACGGTAAAAGACGCGAGGAGTTGAGTATCTACTAAGGTCTTTAGATCGGTTATTAGTGTCAATAGCGCTAACCTTGAATTGCGATAATTTAAGCATGTTTCAATTTCACAGAGATAAATATTAAGCAACCCGCATTCTTTATCACGGGTAATGCTAATACATAAATTTTTCAACTGCTTGCGGTTAGCTTTTAACTCTTGTAAACATGGACTTAATGAGTATAGTTTGGGAAAGTATTTTAGTGTTTCATTTTCATCAAAGTTGGCTCTATTAATAGAGATAAGCCAGTCGACATTTATCCCCTGTGTTTGTGGCCTATTCATATCTATTTCAAGTTTTGGACTAATAGTGGGCCTGCTGTTTGAGCTCTGACTGTTGGTCAGCTTTGCTGCTACTATACTCTGAATATATTTTAAAAAGTCTTCTTGGCAGTAAACTCTACCAATTAACACTTTGCGTTGGAAATACTCCCAAGCTACCACAAGTAGTGCAAATAGCAGGATATATTTAAAGATGATAAAACCACTAATCGCAACCACTTGACCCTTGGTACTTTCTGGTTTCATGCCGCCATCAACTTGTTGATAAAATAAATACATTTGCGCCCATCGCCAAAAATATCTGGTGCCTTCTAGGCTAGATAGACTTGGTAAATCGTCAGGAGTCACTTCACTGGAGTATCCTTCACAGCGTTCTAAATCCTCAATTTTTATCAACTTATCAGGTGTAACATTGTGTTGCGTTACCGTGTTTGGATACAACATTAGTGCTATCTTATTAAGTTCGGTCAGTTCAAGATTAGTTTGACTGCATTGATAATTGTGATAATAAGCATTTAAGCTTTTGATCGGTAATAACGCCGTAATATGAAAATAAATAATGTGGGTCATGCAAATCAGCAATAAGACTTGCCATAATCTTCTATTTTCTTTGATTTTATATTTAAGCGCGTGAAAAAATACGATTAAAACTTCCGATATCACAACCGCGTAAAACACGTGATATATACCTAGTTCACTATCGGTACATAATAGATAAACCTGATTCAATAAAAAAAACAGCATATAACCACAAGCGATATAAATACTGAACACTTTCGCCCACTTTTTAAGTTTTGATTTTTTGATTTTCTTCAATTCAGGATACGTATTCAATTTATCTAATAGCAATTTTAACCTTTGTAGAATAGGGTTATTATTTCGAATCGGTAGATTAAAATTATAGATAATGTAATTAACGCTAAATAAAAAACAAACAATGAAAAGCATGATAAGACTGAAGCAAATAACGATGTAAAGAAATTCATTGGTCATTAAAGTATCTAAGCTATCATCAGGGTAAAAAATCACGATTGACCACTTATCAAATGTACTGGCATTAATAAAAAAACGCCCTTCTTTACCATGATAAAAGCCTTTGATCGCCGCTAGGCTTACATCAAGACTATTGTCCAAGCCCGCCTTTATCCAATGTTCAACGTTAGAAGTCTCATGACTTGAGTAAAATATATTTTCAACCATCGAACGGTCTTCGTTACTATGAAAAAGTACATCGCCGTCATTTCGATTGATGATCATATAAGTAAAATCAAGTGTACTCGGCTTCGCTAGACTTAAGCTTTTAAACAATACATCTGCGCCTAAGACATAACTTTTCAGCTCATTAGTATCTGTGGTTGTACATTCATTGATATTGCACATCGGCATAGAGATTGTGGTGCCAAGCGTGCCATCTGCAACATTTAACAAACGTTGGATATGGACGTTTTTATAGCGAGATTTTTTATCGCTATCAGGTGAATCGTTATCTTTTTTAAATGCTATTGTGCTACCCTGCTGATCTCTGACCAATTGATAATAGGCACGATGAGAAAGGTTATCTGCTGTTGGAAGATTATTTATTTCACTGAATGAAATAGAAGGCATTGAGGTAATACCTTCGCTGTTGACGGTAAATATAGACAGCAGTCCATTAGGCAATACGGGCAGATCAGGAAATACCCGCGGATCAGGCAAATTAAGATGGCTTTGAAAGGGCTCTATACTTACTGCTAAGTTGTCTTTATAAAAACTTGCTGCTTTGGCCCCACCTTTAGCGTTTTTGTTAAGCTTGTGTAATATAATACTAAGCTCATCAATGTTGATATTTTGTTTTATTTCGTTATCTTCGTCTTTTAACGCAGCGCTTTGGTTGATTAATATTTTATCTATCCCTAACGCTTTATCGACTAAGTCGCTGGGTAATTTATAAGTCAGAGACTCATCCTTATCTCCAACATTATCCTGACATTTATCTTTTGTTTGACATACATCTGGTAAATTTATATTTGCGTTTTTTAAGTTTGAGTAAACATTGTGATAAAAGCCTCGATATTTTTCTAGTGTGCTAAAAGCCGCGTCGATCTCTTTTGCTAATTTACTATCAATTGCCGTCAAATAATCAATAGCTTGTTGATCTTTATCCGATTGAAGAATGGCTTTTTGCATATTAGCCAAGAGCAAAGCGACTAAAACAATAAATAAAAAGTAACTGATTAACTGAATACTATACCTATGGGTTCGACTGACAACATGATTTTTAGGTAACATAAATAACCTTAAAATCACCCAACAAAATAACACACAGGCGATAGTGACAACTAACAGCGTTAAATCCCAGTAACCGGTACCATTAATGGCCAGCTTTTGTTTCGGCAGTAAACCAACCAAGTACAAATGCTGGTTATCAGCCAGCGCTCCTGCCTGATCAAAGATGCCAATATTGACTTTAAATGGAAACATAAACACACGAAAATCACCACTAGACAAGGTTAAATCGATATCGGTACTCATATTGGATAACGCTTGATTTTGTTCATTATTCTTAGTTTTTTCTTTAGAGAAATTCCATCGTGATTGCGCTTTGTTTTTTGCAATAGCTTCTTGAATTGACGCAATATCGACAATTGAAATGCGTTTGTCTTTACCGACACTTGATAACACTTTTTTGTCAGCATTAACCAGTAAGTACTGGCTAAAACCTTGTGTTGTTGCTGGCATAATCGATGTTAATGACAAGTAGGCGTATTCGGTGCGGGGAATGCTATCAGTCTTGGAATTATCGGTTTTAATACTCTTCGAATTATTGCTATCTGCGTTGCTCTTTTCATCACCCGCATTAGCTTTACAAAAAACCACGACTTGATCGTGGGCCAACTTGTATTCAAATTTTTTGCTCAAACACTTAGAGCCGTTGTCCCGATAGCTTGGTAAAATTGCTCGTATGGCGTTGAAATTGGCATTTTTATTTACCGAGCTTTTGAGTTGATTTAATGAAATGTTAAGTTTATTAGAGGCTTCATACAATACACGATAGTAGTCTTGATTGAGTGCACTATCTTTGACTGTTGAAAATTTGTGATAAATAAATGTTAATACCATCAAACTAATAACAACGACAACATTACCGAGAGCTATTTTTTTTGGTTGATTAACTGCTTTATTACTTTCAGTGGTTGCTTTAGAAGACATCGACGCATCCTTGTGGTCTTTTTTTGCACCTGCTTAATAATCGTACAACAGGGTAAAAAGTCAAGTTATGCCGTTAAATGGGATTTCTGTGTAGACATTATGTCATAAGCGCTTAAGCAAATTTATGCGGTCTTTTATTGATCTGCTTATTGATTGCTTATTGATGTAATTTGTCGATATCCAAGCCTAATGAAAGCAAAATCCAGTTAATTCCTAACTGGATTTTGTCAAGATGATATAACGAAACATAACGTTAAGCATCGTCAACACGTGTTCTGTCTTATGCTATTTATTACATAGCAGAAATAAATATCTGGCAAATTTCCTCATGGCTTGCTTGTTTAGGGTTAGTTAAACCACAAACATCTTTTAAAGCGTTATCCGCTAACATAGCGATATCGCTTGCCTTTGCACCGAGTATTGCTAACCCTGCGGGGATCCCAACTTTGCTTGCTAAGTCTTCAATCGCATTAATTGCAGCACTTGCGCCTTGCTCTGCTGACATGGCACTAACATCTACGCCCATACTATGGGCAATATCTTTTAAACGCTCTGCACATACTTGTGCGTTATAACGCTGAACATGGGGTAATAACACCGCGTTGCAAACGCCATGAGGCAAGTCATAAAAGCCGCCTAATTGATGAGCCATGGCATGCACATAACCTAAAGATGCATTATTAAATGCCATGCCGGCCATAAATTGGGCATAAGCCATTTGCTCCCGTGCAACAATATTTCCACCCTGCTTAACCGCAACCAGTAAGTTAGCTTGAATTAGCGCTATCGCTTTTAGTGCTAAGGCATCAGTAATAGGCGTGGCAGCCGTAGAAACATAAGCTTCAATGGCATGCGTTAGTGCGTCCATTCCTGTCGCCGCGGTTAATGATGCTGGCATACCCAACATTAGAGATGGATCGTTTACAGACAATACTGGTGTGGTGTGCTTATCAACAATGGCCATTTTTACATGACGTTTTTCATCAGTAATAATGGCAAACCGTGTCATTTCAGCAGCGGTGCCTGCCGTCGTATTAATGGCGATCAAAGGTAATTGAGGTTTTTTAGATTGATCAAGCCCTTCATAATCTGAAATTTCACCACCATTACTCGCTACTAATGCAATACCTTTGGCGCAATCATGTGGCGAACCACCGCCTAAAGAGACAACAAAATCACAATCATGTTTTTTCAGTAACGCTAAGCCATCATTAACATTACTGACGGTAGGGTTAGGCTGAACCTTATCAAATACGATACTGGTTATTTTCTCTTGCTCAAGTAAATCTGTGAAATTTTTGACTAGCCCTATTTCGTTTAAAACACTATCGCTAACAATTAATCCCTGCTTAAACCCTTGTGCTTTTATATAATTAATTGCCTCAGCTAAGCTAGCAATACCCATAACGTTTAAAGACGGCATATAAAATGTTGAACTCATCATATTCTCCTTTAATTGCTTATATATTTTGTAGCATGATGAATCATTAAACAGTTTGATCTAAAACATAACCCGTTCATTAAGTGGTTATTTACGCAATTGAGTCTGTTGCACTTAACTTTTACAACAATTAACTAACGTTAAGGTTAAAAGCCCGATAAACTTGTGCATCGACGCTTTCTAACGTCGCAAAAAATTATTATTTTAATAGGAGCACTTAGTGCCAACATCTTTACCCACGTCAAACACAAATATCAGCGCACCCATCGCGAAAAAAATTCCCCATAAAATGGCAATACATCACCACCAACGAGTGGATGACTATTATTGGATGCGTGATGACCAACGTAGCGATGAAAAAGTATTGGCGCATTTAAATGATGAAAATAGCTATGCAGATGCCATGCTAGCTGAGCAAAAGCCTTTACAAGAATTGCTGTTTAACGAGCTAAAAGCGCGGATAGTAAAAGACGATAATACCGTGCCAGCAAAAGACGGAAAATATTGGTATCACAGCGAAATTAATGGCGAGCAAGAATTTTCAAATTATTACCGTTGTACAAGTTTTTCGGGTGAAAACAAGGCGCTATTGTTAGATGTTAATGAGCGAGCACAAGATCATGAATTTTATGACTTAGGTGATATATCTATCAGCCCTAACGATGAAATAATGTCGATATCAGAAGATACCGACAGCCGCAGAATTTATACCATTAGCTTTAAAGATCTAAATAAGATAACGACCGTAAATTCTCCCGCATTACAAGACGCGTATTTAACCGATACCCTAGTTGAGACTGAAGGACAAGTTGTTTGGGCTAACGACAACCAAACCCTGTTTTATGTTAAAAAAGACTTAGACACCCTGTTAGGTACGCAAGTTTTTCGTCATAAATTAGGCACACCACAAGCTGACGATGTCTTAGTTTATCAAGCCGATGATCATAGATTTTACATGAGTTTAGATAAAAGCCGAGACGATTCACAAATCTATATTTGCTTACATGCCACTGAATCAACGCATTATTTAGCGTTAAGTGCTGATCAGCCTAATGGCGAATTTGTCGATCTGTTACCTTATCAAGAGCAACATGAATATCACGCCGATAAAATGGCCGACTATTTTTATATTGTGACTAATCATCACGCGAAAAACTTTAAGTTAATGAAAGTAGCCGTTGATCAAGTAGCTGATATCAATAACTGGCAAGAAATTATTGCCCACAGGCCTGATGTATTGCTTGAAGGTATTGAGTTATTTCAGCACTATATTGTTATCACTGAACGTGAACATGGACAAATTCGTTTTATTGTTCACAGCACGCATGGTGATAATGCCGGTCAGCAATATCCACTGTCTTTTGAAGACCCCTGCTATTTTGCGTGTCTTGATGATAATCCAGAGCCAAACAGTAAAATGGCACGGTTATATTACTCAAGCTTAACCACACCGGGCTCTTTGTATGAGTTTGACTTAGCCAGCGGTGAGCGAAAACTGCTTAAGCAACAAAAAGTGTTGGGTGATTTTAGCCCAGAAAATTATCAATCAGAGCGTTTCTTTATTAGCGCCCGTGATGGCGTAGAAGTGCCCGTATCACTAGTTTATCGCACAGACACCTTTAAAAAAGATGCTACTAATCCACTATTGCAGTACGGTTATGGTGCTTACGGCATTACCATAGATCCCAGTTTTTCGAGTGAAACCATAAGCCTACTTGACCGAGGCTTTGTCTACGTTATTGCCCATGTCCGAGGCTGCGAAATGCTTGGGCGTCAGTGGTACGAAGCCGGTAAAATGAGCCATAAGCAAAATAGCTTTAATGACTTTATTGACGTAACGAAGGCGTTAGTTGCACGAGGTTATGGCGCGCAAGATAAAATATTTGCCTCAGGCGGAAGTGCCGGTGGTTTGTTAATGGGCGCAGTAGTTAATCAAGCACCAGAACTGTATTTAGGTATTGGTGTCCATGTACCATTTTTAGACGTACTAACCACTATGCTTGATGAAACCATACCGCTAACCACCAATGAATATGATGAATGGGGCAATCCGAATAACGAACAAGCCTATCGAGATATATTAGCGTATTCGCCCTACGATAATATCAGTGCACAAAACTACCCCAATATACTTGTGACGACGGGTTTACACGATTCGCAAGTACAATACTTTGAACCCATGAAATGGGTAGCTAAAATGCGCGCATTGAAAACGGATGATAACTTATTGCTCTTTAAAACCGATATGGATGCGGGTCATGGTGGTGCATCGGGACGCTTTAAAAGCTTGAAAGATAAAGCCTTAGAAATGAGCTTTTTTATCTCGCTACTACCGAAATAATTTTGGGTTTAAGGTCGATAACAAGATAAATAGATCAAAGCCGATAGTAATGACTATCGGCTTTTTAAAATTAAGCAAGAAAGTGACGAATCAAGTCTTTAGCTCATATGCTGTTGTTGACGCTTTAATGCTTTGTTTTTACTAACGGTTTCCACCTGAGGTACGGCATAAAGCTTGAGGCCGCTAAACAAGCTTTTTAATTTTGCGGCTTCATAGTCTAGTTCAATTTTTTCAATAACCAATTGATGCTGTTCTGGAAATAGTGCTTCAACCGCTTGTGACACTAGCTCAAAGAGCTTTTTCAGGTTAATTTTGTGGATTTGCCCCGTTTTGTTAAAAATCCATTCGGTGATCGCCATAAAGTCATCAAACGGTTCGTCAGACAATATATGCGGCAGTGCATATTTAAAGCGCCCAGAATTACCAATCATATCCCAATAGCGTGCAAAGCGATTAATCCGTTGCATAGTTGCAAAACTGACTCTGTCAGTGCTTAAAATATTAAACGGAGGCAATGGATTAAAACGTAGATCAAATTCTTCTGTATGCCTGATGATAGGACTGCCCTTCAAGCGTTTCAATATGCCCATTTGAATTTCATGTGGCCGACAATGATAGAGTTGGTTAAAACTGTCTTTGAAGGTATCAAAGGTCTCACCGGGTAAACCAAAAATAAGATCAGCATGAATATGGGCGTGGGTATTATCCCTTAACCACAACAGATTCTCTTTTGACTTAGCGTTATTTTGCTTACGACTAATATTTGCTTGTACCTCGGTATTAAAAGTTTGTATGCCAATTTCAAATTGCAAACTGCCGGCAGGAAATTGTGCTAACAAGGCCTTTAATTTTCTGGGTAAGTGATCAGGTACCACTTCAAAATGCAGATAAAGATCGTCAGTCATTTTATCTAAAAAAAACTGCATAATATGCATAGTGGTATTAATGTTTAAATTAAAGGTTCTATCGATAAACTTAAAGTTTCGCGCTCCACGTTGATAGAGTATTTCCATTTGTTCGAGAAATAAGGTTAATTCAAACGGTGTCGATGCTTTGTCTAACGACGATAAACAGAACTCACATTTAAACGGGCAACCGCGTGACGCTTCAACATAAAGCAAACGATTAGTTAAATCTTCATCGGTATAATACTGATACGGCAAGGCAATATCTTCTAACGCGACGGGTTTCGAGTTAAGCACTTTTTTATCGGGTGGCGTCGCACTGATAATATCTTTACACAGTTGATAAAAGCTTAAATCTGCCGGGCCGGTTAAAACATAATCAGCGTTAGCAACAATGGCTTGTTGCTCAGTTTCATAACTAACTTCTGGCCCGCCGAGCACGATTTTAATCTCGGGGGCAATTACTTTAAGTAAACTAACCACATCGGTCGTTTCAACAATGTTCCAAATATAAACACCAAAACCAACAATGTCGGGTTTGGTCGCAAGTATCTGCTCGACAATATCAATGGCACGAGTTTGGATAATAAACTCTTTAATTTCACAATATGGCTGTAATTCTTTTAAATTGGCATAAAGATAACGTAAACCAAAACTGGTGTGAAAGTAACGTGCGTTAAGTGTTGCGAGCACAATTTTAGGTGCTACTTTAGCTGCCAATTTAGTAGCGTCGTCACTCACAACCGACTCTTGTTTGATAGTCTCGGCCGTCAACTCTTTAGCCAATAGGTTATGGGTAACGATTAATTCAGGGAAGTTTTGTTGCTCTGCCATAGCGGGGATTTTATTACCATTAATACTCATGGCGCCATTATACTGTGATTTTTGAGCTTATTCAGTAATCTTATTTACTATAAAAAAAACAGGGGCTAGAGCAAAAATTTTATAACAGAAAAATGATAATGAATGATCCGAGCAATCCATATTCTTCATAATAAGTAAGGATTCATGCCATAAATTAAGATAAAAGCGAACTGGACACTCACTGTAAACGATAAACCCTGAGCATCACGGCATTTTTTTAAGCTTGTTGCTTTACTGTAAACAACACTTCTTGTATTTCTTGCCGCTGCCACACGGACAGGGATCATTACGCCCAGCCGCAGCTAATGAACTCACTGGCACACTGTGCTCTAAAATTGTATTTTCATCGTAGAGAATATTGGACAATAATCCGCCTTCTGCCATTAATGAATCAAACGCGTCATGATCGTCGTTTGACATACTCTCTAGCGCTTGGTCGGTTAAATCATCATCAGCCCAGGCTTTTAAGGTATCAGCAACATTAAATTCAGTTTCAATAGTACCAAATTCAACCAACTTACGTGCATCAGCACTATCCCAGGCTTTTATCTCATCATGACTAAAACGGTCTTCATCAAATAAGCTGTTATCACCGAAACCTTTGTCGCATAGTTCAATAAATTGCGCTTTGAAATCATCAAGTTGATAGGTAATACAAACGTCGGCCAAGGCGCTAAGTAAAAACCGATTGATTGAACTAGGTAAAGCTAAAAATGCCGCTAACCAACGAGTTACATGGCCAGTTAATTCAGTCTTATCAATAACCCCTACTTCGTATTGGGCAAACACCGCTTCAATAGCCGATGCTTTGCAATACATCGCTTGATGACCGTCAATAATATAATCAGACAATGCTTGTGTACGACCGTCGGCGACATTATAAAATACGCTTGGCGTTAGTTCAGTAAGGGCATCAGCAAATACCATTTCAATAGGCGTTAAAAATGTGTCACTACGCGAAAAAAGTTGCAAGCACTTAGCTAACGCTGGCGAATATTTTAATTCTGCGACTAGCAGCGTACCAAAAAATAAAATGCCCTGCTGCTCTTCAGTTAACGAGGTATCATCGGCAATAAATTGCTCTATTATCTGCTCTAATTCAGGGTAAAATTCTGGCCAATTAGTTTTAGCAGCTTCAAGCGCTGAAATGGGTAATTCGCTGTCATCTGTATTACCTAGTGCCAATAATATCTCTGCTAAATTCATGTAAGTTCCACGTTAAATTATTCGTTATGGCATCGCATATGCCAAATATTGCATAATAAAGATTTTGTTGGATGGTTACTACGCAAAGTGTTTAATATAGACGAATTTTAACTTTTTTAAATTAATGTCTTGAGCCGATAACTCAATATTATCGGCATAATAGCACAACACTAACTCAAGAAATCAACAATAACGAGGCTTATAAAACCGCTAAAATAGCTTCTATTGCTAAGCGTGACTTAGGAAGTGGAAAATTGTAATCGGCTTCTTGATCTCGGTAGCCCATCACCAAAGCCACTTCACAAATATATCCATCGAGTTCGTCTGCAAAAATGTCACTGATGAGCTCACTATCAACCCCTTCCATTGGGGTAGAATCAATACCAAGACGCGCCAATGTATGTAAGGTATTCCCTAACGCTAAATACGTTTGAGATTTAGTCCAAGCAGCATTATTGCCACTGTCATCGGTGTTTAACTCCACAAATGCAAAGCCTCCAAAAGCACTGTCCCGATTTTCAGCTTTCGTGCGTTCGTCTTCGATACCTTTATCAACGACTTTTGCATAATCCTCGCGAGTATAGTTAGGATTATGTGCGAACAAAATAGTATGTGATGCTGATTTTATATGTGGTTGATTAAATTGGAATTTATTGGCAAAGGTGTCATGCATGCGTTGCTTTGCTTTATCACTTTCGATAACAATAAATTTCCAAGGTTGAGAATTTATTGAAGAAGCAGAAAGTCTTATCGCTTCGTATATCACCTGTAAATCTTCTGGTGAAATTAGCTTCGAGGGATCATACTTTTTAGTGGTATATCGTGTGGTTAAGTCAGTAATTATTGGGTGTGTCATATGCTTCTCAGTTATTTTATATTTTTTGATAAGGTGAATAAAACTATCTCAATAACACGTTTAAGAAATAAGTGTCATTTCATTGAGCACAAATTCTTCAACACAACCTTCAGTTGCAGCCATATAATCAGCTAAATGTTGGTTAGCCATATGTGTTTTCCATAGTTCACGGGTCTGCCAGTTTTCATAAAACATAAAATGTGCTGGATTTTCATTATCTTGATGTAAATCGTAGTTAATACAGCCGGCTTCACTACGTGTAATATCTATAAGCTTTAAAAGCTCGGCTTTCACTAAAGCCACTTTGTCTGTATTCGCTTTAATATTTGCTACTATGGTTAATTGAGTCATGCTATTTCCTTTGTGCTTTTTATGGCGTTTATTTATTGTTGAAGTGTTACTTTAAAAGCTTTTTAACAAGTCCTGTCCTGCGGCCGTAGGTTGTGGCAATTCAATATCGATTAAAAATTCTGGGTTGCTAATAGCTAATGATTGTTTGTAGCCAACTGCTTTCATGGGTGTATTGCTGTGCTTTAACTTTGTGAGTAAAAGTTGTTAATTAAGGCTATTTGTTAACTTGGGATAAATTATAGAGCTTGCTTAACAAAAGAAAAACATCATAATAATTGAATCTTTATCAAATAATTTTTGACAATCATGTTGCTAGAAGATCTTAATGTCATTTTAAAAGTTGCTGAATTTCGCAGTATTACCGCCGCCGCAGAAAGTTTAGATATGCGCACAGCAACAGCAAGCGCAGCCATTAAACGGGTTGAACGCGCTCTTGGCGTTGAGCTGTTTATACGCACAACTCGGCATTTAAGGCTATCAGTTGCCGGTGAAAAATACATTCCCAACTGCGAGCAAGCATTACAAATGCTTAATTTAGCGAAACAAAGTGTTAAAGACGATTTAGATGTTATTGATGGCGAATTAAGAATTTCAGTGCCTTCAGATTTAGGTCGAAATTTAATTCTACCTTGGCTTGATGAGTTTATGGATGAGCACGCTGGCGTGAGTGTGAAGGTGCATATTAGCGACAGTAATATCGACTTCTATCGTGATCCTGTCGATATTGCTTTGCGTTATGGTACGCCAAATGATGCAAATCTCTATGGCTTTAAAATTTGTAATGTACCACGAGTGATTTGCGCAACAACGGAGTATTTAGAAAATCACGGTTTACCCACACACCCCAATGATTTAACCAGCCATAACGGCCTTTTATATCAACTTCATGACATTATTCATGATGTTTGGCAGTTCAGTTACCAAGAAAAATCAATTAAAGTAAAAATGCAAAGTAACCGCGCATCGAACGATGCAGAACTGGTTAGGCGTTGGTGCGTAAACGGTAAAGGCATAGCGGCAAAGTCGAGTTTAGATATGTCGAATGATTTACTTAATGAACGTATTGTGCCGATACTGAGCGAGTTTGTCGCTAAACCGAAAGAGCTATGGCTTATTTGCCCCAGTAGACAAACCATTACCCCTGCCGTTCGACTACTGAGAGAGCATTTGAAAATTAAATGTGCTGAAATTTTTACTCAGCTTATTAATAAAGGAATTTTAACTAAAGCCGATGTTAAGTAGTTATTTAATGCTAAATCGAAGCGCTAAATAGTTCGAGATGATTTTGTATTAACGTTGGGCTTATTGCTCACCTTTATAAATCTGTGTTCATTTTCTTTACTTGGCAACATACAGCGGTCGTATTTACCAAATAAAGTATATCGGTTAAGCGCGACGCGATCGTAAAGCCAATTTCTTAAGCCTTTAGGAAGTATTTTGAACAGGTAGAGCAAACGCCATGGCAAAGCCAGTTTATTGATAACATTCAAAAAGGCATCGCTTTTATCAAAACATTGGTTGCCTTCAACATATAACATGGTATCAAAGTGATCGGTTGGCAGTTTAAAATGCGTTAAAATCTCTTGCCCTTCGGGTGACTGAACACTGCATAATTTAAAATGCTGTTGAGTGTCAACCTTGATAATAAATTGGCTCCAGCCATTACAAAGCTTGCAAACACCATCAAATAAAATTACACCGTCATTTGCACCAACGTGAGGAGGATATTTTAAAACGCTCATACATTGTCCTTGCTGCAGACAACCTTTGAGTCTTTTTTCAGCTCCATTAGTATTATCAAGCTAAAGCCAATTAAGGCAATGTTGGTGGTAACGGGATTAAATGCTTCAATAAGTAGTTGAGGCTGAAATATTGCGACAAAACCTAATAAACCCGTTAGTGCGATAATGTTTAATAAAACAATGATTTTATTACGATAAAAGGCAAAGAATAATAGCCCGAAAATAATTTCTGAAACCCCTGCAGATTTTGTCACCAAATAAGAAAGTTCATTTGATAAACCTAAACTAGCCGTGATCAATTTTTCTAAGGGTGCTATATGAACCAGTTTTGGAAAAAGTCCGTGATATAACCAACTAAAGGAAATAATGAATCGGGCAATTTGTATTGATGACAAAGTTAACTCCGTTAGTGCTTATTCATTCAAACAAGCAACGCGAATACTTTTTCGGTGCTCGTTTGGTGCATACCCTAGCTGGGTTTTAAATACTCTATTAAACGTAGCGAGTGATGAAAAACCACTCTCTAGCGCAATGACTAAAATGGTCCACTGTTGTGACTCGGGTTGTTCTAATAAATTTTTGGCATGCTCAACTCGTAAGCTATTTATAAAATTATTAAAATTGGGTGCCGCAAAGTGATGTCGAATCGCTCGACTAATTTTATATTCCGATACCTTTAACTCATTAGCTAAATCAATCATTTTAAGGTTATGCGTAAGATATCTTTTATTGTCGATCAACAGTGAATTGATACCAGCAATCAAAGACGGATCAATATCTGAACCATCATTTCTCAGACATTTAATATTAGCTGCTGGCGCTATCACTTTAACTAGCGGCATATATTGCTGCCACCATAATATAATTTGCGTAACCAGCATGATTTGCAATGCAGAAATAACCACCAACCACGGACGAACTTGAGCAAGCTGTTCAGGTGCAAATAAGGCTTTGGCAACAACTGTGCATAACATGACGCCGGTGCAGAATGCCGCAAGAAAGAGAATACGGGGCCAAAAATCGTGTTTAGTTTTATCTAAAGTACCTTTAAGTGCTTCCCAGCATGTTAAAGCCAACACGGTAGATGAAAGTAGATTGGTAAGTTCACCTAAGGCATTATCAAGTAGCGTATAGGTGTTTTTTGCAAGCGCCGAAAATTCGTAGGCCATATGCACAGAGTTATTAATGATAACAAGCCCTGCAATAACAAGCGCAAAAAAAATGTGCTTTTTGGTTATGGAGTTTTCACCCGAGAACATCGCTTTTGACGTTAACCACATGCCGTTACATGTTGCACAAGCACCTAAAGCAATCAAATATTGATACGGCCCTAGTGTTGCTGCACTAAGTTGTTGTGCTGCTACCATCGCCATTGAACCACTAAATATTGCGAAGAATAAGTGTTCTAGTCTTTTTTGCTTTACCAAAAGTTGAACTAGCATGAGCGCTAAGCTGACAAACAACAGTGCGAAGTACGCGTTACTTAAAGTCATCACCACTTTCCTTCTTAATTTCGTGCCACTATTTTAATCTCTTGGTTATTCACAAGCAAAAACTCTATGTAAATAATTGTTACGTCAAAGCATAAGTTATGTAGCTCAAAATCCGAATATGATGAGAACTGGTTATGGAGAAGCTTAATAATGGGGTCTAAATATTAAAGGAGTCATCATGGATCACACAAGCGAACACGTTATAACTGCGACTGAAAAATCGTATTTTCGTCGCAACATTATTCATCCACACCTTATGCTCAACTACCTCACTAAAAGCTGGGTGTTTGTTGCCCTTTTAGGACAGTGGATATTTGCGCTATACATTTTTATTTCATTTGGCATACCGGCATTAAGTGGTAGTCCATCAAGCGCTGATACCTCGAGAATGATCCAAGGTTACGTGAACGGTGACGAACTAGGAAATGGTATTTTGATGATGCATTTACTGCCCGCAATTTTGCTCAGTTTAGGTGGTATATTTCAATTACTGCCCTATTTACGAAAGCATTATCCGGCGTTTCATCGTTGGAACGGCAGAATGTTTTTAACCTTAGGCTTATTGGGGGCACTAACCGGACTTTATTTAACCTGGGTGCGAGGCTCTAGATTGAGCGATGTAGGCTCCATCGGGTTAACAATAAACGGTTTATTAATAATGGTTGCGGTGACACTAGCGTGGAAGTTCGCCATAAAAAAGCAATATCAACAGCATATGCGTTGGGCAATTCATGCCTTTATTTTGATCAACGGTGTGTGGACATTTCGTTTGTATTTAATGGCCTGGTTTATGTTAAACCAAGGTGCAAACGGCAATACAGCCACCATTGATGGTCCAGCTGATATCACGCTATCATTCGCCTCGTATCTGTTACCCATGCTAATCGCCGAAGTTTACTTTTGGGCCAAGCGGCAAAAAAGCGTTTATCGCGTAGCTATTGCCAACTTGTTTATGTTGCTTGGTTTACTGATAACCACCCTAGGTGTTGTGGCAGCGACGCTTTTTATGTGGTGGCCTAGAATAATAGCGTAACTACCAACAATTTATACTCTCTTACATACATTATGCGAGAGAGTTTGATTATCCTCTGAGAGCTATCAACGCTGCTATTCCTTAAAATATGGCGATATATAACGCGTCGAACACCTCAACTAAATAAACAATTTTCTCCTAAAGGCATATGCACTAAGTTTGTTAACCAAAGTGATATTATCAAAGTGAAAGCAATCATTGGGAATTCGTTAGAGAGTAATAAGCTCTAGTTACTTGCAATAACTATTTGTTTTCAAGTTCATCATTCATATTTTTACCACCTAAAAAATTACTTCTGGGTGTATAGTTAATCCAATCTGTTTGCTGAATAATCTTATTGTTGGAATCAAACTCTTGAGTAATAACAAACAGCCATGGTCCAAGCTTTTGTCCATCGTAGCTAAAGCTATGGAAAAATCCTTCTGTTATCGCAGTGTTTATTCCAAAAGTATGACGAATAACAGTTAACGCCCTATTACCATCAAGAATTTTAAAATTGCCTTTATCCCAATCTAAAAATTTTCTTATTTCTACTTTATTACTAAAACTATTACCATAAATTATATCCTTGAATTGGGCATTATCAGCGTAGTATGTCATAAATTTGTTGAAATCATTTCGCTTTGAGTAGAGATCAAAATAGTCATTTACAACTTGAGGCAGATTATTATTTTTGCTTGTAGAAACACATCCATTTAAAAGGAGTAATATTAATAAATTTAGAATAATACGCATAGTTTGGGTATTCACTAATAGTTATACGCCCTGTTAACAGACAACAAATTAAATAATGGATTAAAATAAGCGACGAAGGATCATTTCCCTCGATTGGCTTGATATGTGTTTAATACTACCAAACTGCTTTACTTTAACCTGGTGATACCAATTAAAACACTAATAACACCACCAACCATACCTGCCCAAGCTTCAATAGGCGTATCCCCACTTAGTGTACGACTAATTTGAGAGCTAGCTGAATCATAAATATTGTAACCCCATATTGCTAATGCAACACCTGCAATGACTAGAACGATGCCTAAAATTTTGTTATTCATTGTCTCTCCAAGTTTTTATAAATTTCGTTAAATTACTTTGATACTTTTCTAAACACATAATGCCCCACAACGAGGCAAATAATAGCAGGTTAAAATAAGCGGCGCAGAAGCTAAAATCAACTATTTTTTTGTCCTGCTTCATAGCTTATACAACAGTTCGCGCAATAAACACCAAAGTTTTAGCTAAATGGATTATCAGACCAAGGAGCTTCTATATCTACTTTGAAAAAGGTACCTTTAAACAAATAACTATCCTCAGATACTGCTAAATATTTAATCTTTTGGTGTTGTGGGTGTCGTCCCCATATTTCAAAAATAATATTTATTGTTTTTTGATCTAATAGAGCTAAACGCTCTGCACTCCATTGGTGAAATATATACTCAGCAATTTCTACAGCAATAGGATAGGCCGAGCTATTGAAGTATCCTAAGGAGCATTTAGCCTCCTCTAAAGAAACTCCTTCCAATTCTCTTCTACGCTTTCTTATCTCGGTTTCGTTAAACCATTCATCAGACAAACTCATATTAATCTCAGCTTGTATAACGCCTGTTAAGAGGCGAAAAATTGTTGGCTAAAACAAGAACAAAGAGCCAACTGTTTTTGTTTCGTTTAAAGTGCTTTTATGATGCGATTATACATGCTTAGATTCTAACATTTCACGTAGACCTTTAGGCAAAAAGCTTCTTGCTTTTGACGTGATTACTGATTCATTTTTTTGCCAAAGAACACCTAGATAAATAACAAACAATCCAAGCAGAGTTAAAGTCATCGGAAATAGCCAACTATCTTTAAATACATCTGAAGCTAAATGGCCTATATACCCAGAGCAACCTATAGCTCCAAATATAACAAATACTTTTCTGGCAATTAGAACACCTGTAAAAATCATTAATAAATTGATCGTAAAATAGATAAACTTAGATAATTCGCTGTCAGAGTGCTGGAGTGACATTCCTCCCCAAAAAGCAATAACACCGAAAAGGTATATCCAAAATGAATAATCAGCTTTATTATGAGATCTAATATCAATCCAAAAAGCTAGCGCTATCATGAGCAGTCCAGAGTACATAGAAACTAATTGCCTTAGCTCCCAGCTATTATCGCCCCCGTTAATCATTACGGCAATATCCATGGTTAAATACCAAAGAGTTACTGCAATTGGCATGATTAAGAATGGATATTTATATTTCCAAGCAATAATGATTCCCACTGCTAGGGTACTTAACTCCATATAAAGCCAATGCCATGTGATATATCGATGGTACTCGCGGTAAACACTGTCATCTGGCCAAATGCCTAAAGCGTTTTGTAATCCATAAACTGCTAATGGTGTTAATGCTATAACAAAGGTTCCACAAATTCCCGCAGGGATAGCTAATCCTTTGGATTTGAAAGTGTTGGTAAGTTTCAATCCAACCGAACCATAAAATAGAGAAATAAAAACAATCCCTATTCCTCCGAACGACTCCCACCCTAAGTTCATAAAAAGGGTCATTGCTCCGATAGCAATCATTCCTCCTACGTAATAAAGTACATGTGTAAAATCAAACTTAGGAGATGTATTTGGTTGTTTATTCAAAAACTCAATTAATTTTTTAGACTGCTCAAATGAAAGGATGTTTTCATTTACAGCATCTTCAAGGTTTTTTTTAGTAAAGTTCAATCAAGACTCCTTTCTATGGTCGAGCATCTAACGCATAGCACAATGGCTTTATAAAGGCCGATTGATACGTCTGGTTATACATTTATTTAAAACTTTCCTTTATTGTCTCTATTACTTTAGGGTCAGTATGAATTTCAAATGCTATCGTTGTCGCTTGTAAACTAATAGCAACCAATATACCTCCAAGCATAAGGCCAACTCCTCCTACAACTATAGAGAGAGCCTTTGAAACTTTGCTAATCGGCCTAATGTCACCATAGCCAACTGTTAATGCTGTGATGAAAGACCAATATATGGAGTCGAATTTTGTCCATGACTCTACGCGGCCAACAATAAGACCGAGAAAAATTATTAGCAGAGCCATCGCAACAAGAATTGGAGAGGTTAAATATACCCCCCAAAAAAACACTCTGATGAATGTAATTGTAAAATCCATAGTTCAACCTATACGTTGATTATTTATAACGCCGTTTTAAGCGGAAGTTAGGTGCCTTCGCACACCTCTACTTCGCTTTCTAGTAAATCTGACCATGGAATATAGAAAGATTTTTGCGTCTCTGAGTCATTAGAAACTAGAGTTACTCTAGCAATCTGATGCCCAAAATAATTTTCAAACTCAATATTTTCTATTGAGTTAAGCTGTACTGACCTATAAGCCTTAGCCCTACCGAATAACAGAGCTTCATCATCTATTCGGGCACTACATGCTATCGCTATATTGTTAAAAGGAACAACTGACATAATATTTTTGTCTTTGTAAAACGTTGCTCGGCTAACAGACGTACCGATATTGTTTAAAAAGTTATTGTATTTAACTCTTCTGAATATTCCTTTCAGAATTATGCCTAACAAGATGATAAAACTTGAAAACAGAATAGAGTTCAGCAAAGGCAATTTAACACCCAAATTTATTACGACTACTATAGCAATTAATAAAAGAGCAAGTCGTAACGTTTTGAGTGAAAATTTAAGTTTTGGAAAATTAACCACTAGCCATCCTTAGGCACCAACGCCCAATTAACAGGCTAAAAATAGTGGGCTAAAATGGAGCGAAGCGAACAGCCCGCTGTTTTTAGTCCTTGTTTAATTTCTTGTTATGTTTATTTAACGACGAAGCTTTTATTAACTCTTTGATTGAGCTCTCAATTTCTTTTGCATCAATACCGCCATTTGCTTGCAATACACAAAGACCAAATAAGCCAGCGGATAAATATGTACTTTCAGCTGTTGATTCATTTAGCTTTGTAATAGTTTGGGTTATTTCTAAGGCTAATAACTGCTGAGCTTCGCTTGCTTCTGAAGAAACATCAATTTTACCAAGTACGCTTAAAAGTGAATCTGAAACATCCGCTTTAACATTTGTACTCTTAGCGTAAGTAGCTGCTTGTAAACACGTTTTACCTGCACCATTTGTCATCGCACCATTATATTCTGAGCTCCAAATAAACAAAGTAGCTCTATCAGCATTTTCAGCTAGAAATGTTTTTAAGGCCTCTGTATCACCTTGTTTTTCTAGCTTTGCATACTCTTTGTATACCTCAGTAAGATGGGCTGCCCCTTTATTGTTAGAAACGACTTGTCCTGCCCTATCTATTGAAACATAAGACAATCCTGGTTTTACATCCCCAGTCCACGCTTCATGTACACTGCAACCACTTAAGTAAAAAGAAAAAATAAGTATCAATAATAATTTATACATTTGTAACTTCCTTATCGCATTTTATATTTCAAAAATTTAATTTAGCACCATTAGGGCGAACATTAAACCAACGCCCAATTAACAGGCAAAAAGTAGTTGGCTAAAATAAGTGAACGTAGTGAACAAAAAGCCAACTGTTTTTTGTCCTTGTTTAATTTCTTGTTATATTTTTAACTTAGCGCGTAACTCTATTATTTTTTGCTTTTGTGGAGATACATATTCTAACCAACCTCGATAAGCATTATCAGGATCTGAAAGCTCCCATTTTGCGCCACACGCTGTGCACAAATATGTAGCAACTTTATCAAACTTAAGTTGATTAGTAACACTTAACTCTTTAAGTAAACTCTCAACATTATCAAAATCTCTAAAAGTCGAAAAACCTTTAGATTTGAATGGCTCGAGAATTTTACAAGTTAGACATTTCATAAAAATATAACGCCCAACTAAGGGGCTGATAATTGTTGGCTAAAATGTGTAGCGAAGCGAAACCGAGCCAACTGTTAGCAGTCCCGCTTTAGTTACTTGTTAGCAATACTTTGCCCGAACAGTAATTTAAATAGCCTATTTGGCATATAACCAGTAACCGTTGTGTAGCCAAAAGCAATAATACCAATGAGCATAAAAAATATAACAGGTAATGAAACAATAAGAGAAAACCAGCTAAATGGAATTATATCCGATGTAATTTGCTCAATCGTTACACTAGAAAAAAGGAACACTCCGTACGCACAAAAAGCACTTAACCCTAAAGTTAAAATTCTAAATGGAAACCTTACAGAGTTTTGACTCATAACCAGTGATTCTTCCTGTATTGCTAACGCTTATATTAAGCGGCTAAGTACAATTTGCTAAACTGCGCGAAGCGCGAGCAAACTGTACGTGTCCGTTTGAATACCTTGTTAGCAGAAGGCAGTTAAATCACTACACTTTTTGCTAACACTAAAATTAAATTAGTGGAAGTGAGAAGCCATAAATACGGCAACACTTAGCCACTAAACTTGATTGATAAACAATAACATAGAATGCTTATCAATTTTATTAAACTAATTGATTTGCAACAACAAAGGAAGGGAAATATACACCAATCATTTGATGTGAAGTACCAAGCAAAGCAACTAAATAAACTTGAACAAGTGTTGCCTGCTAACGCCACTTTAAGCGGCAAAAAATTGTTGGCTATAATGTTGAACGAAGTGAAAACAGCCAACTGTTTTTTGTCCGTTTGAAAGCCTTGTTAGCAGTACATTACCACTTAACTATTTGCTTTTGCTATTTTTTTGAGACTCTATTTCACTTGCGACTAAACTATCGTAGTTGATTAAGGCGTAGACAAAGGCACAAAGGATTATCGCAGGAACTACAACTAGTGAGACCTCAGCTAAGCGCCAAAGAATAACACTTAAAGGATCTTCTCCGGGCGATAACAAAACTTTGATTCCAGCAATAGCAAAGATTAAAAATAGAATACCTTTAGATATGTCTAGTGCCCAAAGCAAGGAAAATTTAGTTTTAGATGAACTCGTATCCATGATTTATTCTCGAAACTTCCTGTACTGCTAACGCTTTGCTAAGGGGCAAATAATGGTTTGCTATAATGCGCGGAGCGCGAGCAAACTGTTATTTGTCCGTTTGAGCAACTTGTTAGGCAACTACTGCGTATATGTAAAGGAAAAAAGATATACCACTTACAATTGTTCTAATCCAATGTTGTGGTCCCCACTTTAATAATAAGGCTTGCGTACTTTCTGATTCGGGATCATTATCAGAGCTTAACAGTACATCATTTATTGGTTTTATAAGAATTAAAGTAATTGGTACGACAGAAATAAGAAAAACAGCACCTATAAGCCATAGAATATTCCCGCCTAAAAACCAAACAAGTCCCCCTGCAATAAAACCAATTAATGCAAGTACAATTTGTAAGGGTGCTGCACGCTTGTACATTGGAGGAAAAAACAATCCTCCCACACGAACACCGGCCTCAAGAGTAGCTGGATGCTGGGCAAGTGAAATATATAAAGCGGCTCCGAAAAAGGTACCACAACAAAACAGTGCAATTATTTGAAATAACATGAATTTTTCTCCTGTTGCCTAACGCCCAATTAACAGGCAAAAAATAGTTGGTTAAAATAAGCGACGAAGGAGCAAAAACCAACTGTTTTTTGTCCTTGTTTATTAGCTTGTTATGTGTTTTTAGCACCATAGCTATTATTAAACAACTTAAAGTGCGTTATAAAAAGCCACGCTATTATGATGCTGAGAATTAATGCAGTCCCCTCTCCAATTTCTTCTTTGTTAGGAAGCGACAAGAGTTTTGGTATGAAGGTTGGTGAATAGACTATTGATATTGAGATAATCAAGCTCCCTGTGACGGCAATTAATAAAAATAATAGCGCTTTATATCTTTTAAATATTGCCAGTGAAAACATTAGGATTATTTGAATAAATATTTGTAATGAAATTACACGCCAAAAGATCGCATATATTCCTTTAGCCAAAGACTCAGTAATAGGAAAGTCTTTAAAAATAAGGCTATGAAAGAAATATATTAAGAAAAATATAACCATTTCTAAAGCTATTAGAGTTGCTAAGTATGGAAATGCTTCCTTAATTTTTTTCATACTCCAAACGTCCCTAAACACATAACGCCGTTTTAAGCGGCAAATTGCAGTTGGCTAAAATAAGTGAGGCACGAACAAAAAGCCAGCTGTAATTTGTCCGTCTTGAAAACCCTTGTTAGCTGTATTAGTTGGTATACACACTAAACTCTTCTGTAAATCCTGGCAACAACCCTGGGTCAAATTCAAAATCGCCAGTCAGAGATATAACGTTAGACCCACTATTAGTTGTACGGCTATATTTAGATAACAATATATCAGCCTGCATATGACCTAAAGAATCAATAGAACTTATATTGAGTATGAACTCATTCGGCGACATACTTTCAATATTTGCTGATCCATTTCTTGTTTTCTCTAAATTTACCAACGCGGATATGAATCTATTTTTTCCATGAGCCTCAATCCATACCTGGTCATACTCGCCGAAGAAACCTGACATGCAAACCTTTACAGATACTCTAATATCACCAAAGTTTTGAGGCATTTTTGATTCTTCTAGCACATCAATTTCGATGTAATCAATTTCATCGCCTAACTTCATAAATACGCCTTTACAGCTAACGCCCAAATAATGGGCTAAAAATTGTTGGCTAAAATAAGCGACGCAGGAGCAAAAGCCAACTGTTTTTAGTCCTGTTAATTTGCTTGTTAGCACCTCAACTCAAGTATGCTAGCAATTCTATCTTGTGTTTCTTGGCTGAACATTTGAAATTGCTCCTCAGAAAAAACACCATAACTTTTCAACGAAACCAGTTTAAGCAGTATGTTATTACGAGTTGGATTATTAAACATCTCAGCAATCTTTGCATCTTCAGCTTGAATTAAGTCATACAGATCGAGGTATGATTTATGTTCTGTCCCTTCTCTGTTTTTAGCTATCTCCTCAACTTTAACAAATATAAGTTCACAAGCTTTTGCAGTTAAGTCGTTTTGAAGTTTTCGAAATAGCTTCCAATCTTTTTCAGGTACCGATGACATGCTAGATCCTCATTGAGTGCTAACGCCCAAATAACAGGCTAAGTAATGGTTGGCTAAAATTGTGTAGCGAAGCGAAACGTAGCCAACTGTTACGTGTCCTTGTTAATTTGCTTGTTAGCAGTACTGTCTGAAACTTTACGATAAAACATATTACCGAAACTTGACTCAAATACATAATAGAAATCAAACTTTTGCCTGTACAAGGCAGGATAAACGTCAATTAATTTATGAGGATTAGCGACAACAATACGAAACATAGCAGGATTACTATCACGGTAAAATTCTACTTTACCTTCAATGACTTTAAAGTTGCCGTCAGCGAGTTTTTCATAAAAGAAAAACTCATGCTTTTCGTTTATAACAAAGCTAAAAAGGCTGTTTTGCCAGTTAGCATTTGAACCCGGATAAAACTCTTTATCAACTTCATATGTTCCGACGATATCACTTTTATCAATAGACTTAAGTGAGTTTATCCCTCCATACACAAATAAACATACGGGAAGTATCCAAATGAGAAACACAGGTTTTAGATGTGTTCTATTTCTAGAAATTAAGTACTTCACAATTTTAAAAGCTGAATAGAAAATTACTAGTAGAAGCAAAGGAAGTGTAATTATTATAAGCAAAATGTCACCTCCATGTTGATTGATACTCTTGTACTGCTAACGCCCAATTAACAGGCTAAAAATAGTGGGCTAAACTTGAGCGAAGCGAAAA